>ENA-UOJT01001516-UOJT01001516.1-human-gut-metagenome-genome-assembly--contig:-C15-NODE-1516-length-15064-cov-10.496435_pt1 | contig 15064 bp, 12 predicted proteins | sample MGYA00242357_ERZ723904 | MGnify/ENA metagenome assembly ERZ723904 | reverse complement strand
GGGTACAGATGTTTATGTAGCTGTCTAATCCTCTTGGTCTTTTGCGTTCATTTTACTTTGGGCGTCCGATTTCTCTTTACATTCACTCATTTGTTCGGTTTCTTCAGCAGGGATTGCCGGGCGTGCTATGTGCCATTATACTGACACTTTATTGCCGCCTTCCGGGTGAAGTAGTCTTTTCCCCCATCCAATCACGGTATCTACAAGGGCGATCCATATTCTTGTAACGACAAAAAGAATTAAACACACAACGAAAAATGGGAATAGATAGCTTAGTATTTCTTTCATAAATCTGCTCTATTTTCCCGAAAACCGTTTGTAGAACTTAGCAAAATCCTCGTGCTCTTCCGGCTGATACATATAGACCAGATAATCCTCGTCATTTTCCGGCAAGGTGGCAAATTGGGTATAGCCTGCCATGATACCACCCTGATGATAAATCGTATACATGCCCGTTGAGATCTTTGCCTTTTTAATGCTGTCTCTTGTGAAGATTTCCGCTTCGCTGCACCCTTCCAATTCGGGAGTGGTTTGCAGCAAAGCAATGCTCATGTCCGACTCACGGTAACCAATAATCAGGCTTGTATATGTGTAGGTGGTTTTTCTGGCAATAATATAATCGCTGGTTTTTATATTAAGCCCATAGCCGTAGACGATCTTCCATGTATCGCCGTCTGGCATCGCTTGGTTAAATAGCTGACGAATCAAGCCCTTGTTTTGCTCCGATCTTTCAATGTCCCATTTTTTCTTTCTGAATAAGCTCATATTGTCCTCCTGTTTATAGGGTAGTATTCCCCTGTGAAAATCCACCCTTACTCCTTGAGCGTCGAGATTTTTGCTTTCTGTATTTCGCTGCCGAGAACATGGAGCAGGGTATTACAATCCTGCCCCACGTTCTGCTGTTTCATTTTCTGCTGCTTAAAAGCACCTTGTCATAGCTTAATCTGTTCAACGATGCTTGGAATCGGAATTTTGAGACGTGTCCGGCACAGTCTCGGAGTCCTGACGGGAAAACCACTCGGCTTTCTTCCCGATAACTTCCCCGGATACTGCATCGATCTTGTAGGAATACGCACACTTGTCCGTGTAGAACTCCAGAATGTAGCAAGGCTTGCCCTGATTGCGGCTCAACTCCTCTCGGGTGAACACGATTTTTTGCGCTGTCTCATCCAGCCCTGCGTCCTCTAATGCGATCTGCTTTGCCTTTTCCAAGCCGATAAACTCCAGGGCAGGGGGAGTGATCTTATCGCAGGTCTTATCCATGATCACGCCCAGAACGGCGTCGATTTTGTAAGTCCAACGAGCAGAGGCGCTTTCAAAGGCGAAGTAATAGTAGGGCGACTTGATGCCGCCGGCAACCAGCGTTTCCTCGGTAAAGGTGACTTTTTCGCTGACCCCGGCATCGTCCAGTGCGATTTTCTTCGCGTCCGCCAGAAGAATGAAGTGGTAAGCCTCCATGATGTTGCCGTTCTTGGCGTCCACCTTGTAAGAATACTGCTTCTTCGCGGTGTAGAACTCTAAGATGTAGCAGGGCTTGCCAGAATTGCGGTTCAGCTCCTCTCGGGTGAACACGATCTTTTGTGTGGATTCATTAAGTCCGGCATCCTTCAGGGCGATCTCCTTCGCCTCCTCCAGAGAGATGAAGTCCGTTGTCACGATCTCTTTCTGCTGCTTCTCCAACACAGTGCCTAGCACCGCATCAATGCGGTATGTCCACTGTGTTTTCGTATCGGCAAAGACAAACCGATAGTAAGGCGTTTTGATGCCGCCGGCAACCAGTTCTTCTGTCGTGAAGACCACCTTCCCGTTGACCCCGGCGTCGTCCAGTGCGATTTTCTTCGCGTCCGCCAGAAGAATGAAGTGGTAAGCCTCCATGATGTTGCCGTTCTTGGCGTCCACCTTGTAAGAATACTGCTTCTTCGCGGTGTAGAACTCTAAGATGTAGCAGGGCTTGCCAGAATTGCGGTTCAGCTCCTCTCGGGTGAACACGATCTTTTGTGTGGATTCATTAAGTCCGGCATCCTTCAGGGCGATCTCCTTCGCCTCCTCCAGAGAGATGAAGTCCGTTGTCACGATCTCTTTCTGCTGCTTCTCCAACACAGTGCCCAGCACCGCATCAATGCGGTATGTCCACTGTGTTTTCGCATCGGCAAAGACGAACCGGTAGTAAGGCGTTTTGATGCCGCCGGCAACCAGCTCTTCTGTCGTGAAGACCACCTTCACATTGACCCCGGCATCGTCCAGTGCGATTTTCTTCGCGTCCGCCAGAAGAATGAAGTGGTAAGCCTCCATGATGTTGCCGTTCTTGGCGTCCACCTTGTAAGAATACTGCTTCTTCGCGGTGTAGAACTCTAAGATGTAGCAGGGCTTGCCAGAATTGCGGTTCAGCTCATCTCTGGTAAACACGATCTTTTGTGTGGCTTCATCAAGTCCCGCGTCCTTCAGGGCGATCTTCTTTGCTTCTTCCAAAGAGATGAAATCCGCAGTGTCGATTTCCGTTGTGACGGTCTCTTTCTGCTTTTTCTCCAGAACGATGCCCAACACCGCATCAATGCGGTATGTCCACTGTGTTTTTGCATCGGCAAAGACGAGCTGGTAGTAAGGCGTTTTGATGCCGCCGCTCACAAGGGTTTCCTCGGTAAAGCTGACTTTATCCTTGCATCCGGCATCGTCCAGGGCGATTTTCTTCGCTTCGGAAAGAGTGATAAATTTCCCGGCGTAAATAATGCTGCCGCTCTTTGCGTCGATTTGGTAGAAATATTGATTCGTCCCGGTATAGAACTCCAGCAGGTAGCAGGGCTTGCCCTGATTGCGGCTCAGCTCCTCTCGGGTGAACACGATCTTCTGCACCAGTTCATCAAGCTTCGCGTCCTTCAGTGCAATCTTCTTTGCTTCCTCCAAGGAGATGAACTTCGATACACTGACAGAAGAAATGCCAGAGACCTCTTGGAATTTAAGAAGCTCGTCCAACGACATGCGGGCGACCTCGTCCGTGGGCAGACCGGTTTTGTTTGCTGCGGTAAGGATCCAGTCGGCGCGGCCAAGGGAGACATGGAATTCCTCGGCGATCTTCGCCACTTCGGCGTTTTCCGTCAGTTCGGAGTGGAAAACCAGTGTGCCGACGGCATCGGTCTGCTCCAAGGCCTTCCGGATCTCCGCGGAGAGAGAGGCTTTTAGTTCGGCATTCGCATCAAGACGGGAATCAAAAGAGATCAGAACAGTCGCTTCGCCATTTTCCATATATCCGCAGGCCTCGTAGGCGGCGACCGTGCGCGTTAGAGCGGTCTCGACACTCTGCTTTCCCAGCGCAACATCGCTGAGCGCATTTTCTGCATCGCTGTTCAAGCAGCGGACATTCTTAACGATCCCGCTTTTGGCAATCGTATATTCCACGCTGGGGTTGACATCCATTGTGAAGGTGCCTGCTGTCGCATTGCTTCGGATGGCATGTGTGGCGATGCCGGTACAGAGAACCAGTGCAAGGCAGGCAACCATTGTTCCAAGCTTGGCCCAACCGGGCTTTCTTTTGGTATTTGCTTCGCTTTCCGCGTCAGCGATAAGCTCGTCATTGATTTTTCCGATCGAACGAAGAAGAACTTCGGTTTTCATAGCATAATTCCCTCCTTTTCAAGAAATCGTCTTAATTCGTTTCTCATACGGAAAAGCAAAGACGTCACCTTGCTCTCGCTCATTCCGTATGCGTCCGCAATATCCCGTATTGCGTAGAGGTGATAGTATCTGCGGACAAAAATGTTACGGCTCAGCTTGGGCTTTGCATACAGGAAGCGGTCAATGGCGGCAGCCAACTCATTTTCTTCGATGGTCTGCTCCACAGTCGCTTCCGAAGGAACGCAGGCTTCCAGCTCAGACAGCGCGAGGACTACTTGTCCGTGTCCGCGTTTTTCGGCAGTATACCGCTTATAACGGTTCAGAGCGAGGTTGCGCGTGATTTTCCCTAAGTAGATCGACAAACGGTTCGGACGCTGCGGCGGGATCGAATTCCATGCGCCGAGATATGTGTCGTTGGCACATTCCTCCGCATCCTCTTTGTTACGCAGTATGTTATATGCAATCGTATGGCAGTAGTTACCGTACTTTTCTGCGGTGGCGGTAATCGCGCTCTCGTTACGCGCCCAGTACAATTCTATGATCTCATGGTCTCTCATTGCGCCCTCCCTTCTCTCTGCGTAAAGGCCTTTCACCTATATAGACAACAAAAATCGCCGTTCATTGCGTGTATTGCACACAAAGTATGCTTGTAAATTCATTATATCGTGTGGCAGATCTGATTTCCACCGGAATAAGCACGCTGCTTTAAGGAAGCAGACACAAAAGCTACGGCGGCGGGGAAGATGAGCCCCGTAGCGCAAAATAAATACATACGATTTTTCCGCTCCCGGCTATTGAGGAATACAAAAGGTCACACGAAATGGCAGACTAAATGGCAGGGTTTGCGCCGATGACACGAAAAAGAGGCTGTGGTATAATCGTATCGTCCCCCAATGGGTCGTGAAACCCGGCATGAATGCCGAATACTGCCCAAAGGAGTGCTGAGTATGAAATATTGTCCCTATTGCGGCGCCGATTTTGCAGATGGCGCCGCTTCTTTCTGCATGGAGTGCGGAAAGAGTCTGCCGATTGCGGAAGATGGTCAGAAAAAGCCAAAAGAGAAACCCGTAAAGTCGCAAAAGCGTATGGAAAAGAAGCGCAAGCACCCGTCCCCCAAGCCACGGAAAAAGCATGAAAAGCCTGTCGGTGAACACGTGGGAGGAGCTTTTCATCCAAAGGACGATGGATATGACGGTTACTATGACGATGTTCTGCCTTCAGACGCAGGAAAACTGAAAGAGGGGCCTGACATGGAATTGGTGAAGAAGGTTTCCGCCGTGGCGGGAGTCATGCTGCTGATTGTTATTCTGTGCGTTGTAGCAATGTATTTGCTGTGAGTGCTGTAATTCGCGCCGCCTTGCCGTGTAATATGGGAAAAGGACAGACAAGGAGTGAGCAAAATGAAATATATATCCAAAGGTATGGTAATCAGAGCCTCCACAGAGGATCTTCTGTTCGTGACCCGCTGCGGCGTAGATTTTCAGCTGACCGGGGAACAGGCTGCGCTCTGGCTTAACGGCAGATTTGGGTTTGCAAAAACCCGCGAGAATGTGCCGGAGGTAAAAGCCCTGCAGCAGCTTAAACGTCAGGGGCTTGTTGAAATTACAGAAGGTGATGAGCCCGTTTTTGAGTATCGTGCATTGACGCAGTGCGTTCTGACGCCTGCGAAGCCGCAAGGAGTTCGTGCGATTCTAAGCGCACGCCAAAAAGAACTGCTGCTATGGCTGACAGAAGCCGGACTTCGGCTCACCACGGCAGAACTGGTATTCCTGACAGAACATCATGTAGCACCGCAAATAAACCTGTTGGGGGATAGAAACAGGCAGAACCTGACGGAAACAATCTATACGCAGGAAACCATTTTTGATAACATTCTGGAAGCCCAAATGGAACACGCCGCAGTGCGGGATGAGGTCGTTTCCGCATTGCTCAGGCTACTGAAGAAAAAGAGAATCCTTCTGCTGTGAGGTTCGTAATGAGAGAAAAAATCGAAAAAATCCCACCGCCGCTGCAAAAACAGATTATAATGAGATGTGGCGCCGCGCTGGTAAGCCTTTTATTGATGGTGGTGTCTCTGTTGTTGGAGGGCAACCTTTATCTGTCTCTTTCCGTCCTGCTCTTTTTTGCCTTTTATGGGTTCAGTGCATTACAACTGCTGTATAGAGCAGTCACCGATCAAATAGTGGTAATTCGTGGTCACTGTACCGGGCTGGAAAAAACTCCGATGCGCCGCCGCATCAAAACGCTCTATCTGTGGTCAGACCCACATACAGTGAAAATACAGATCGCCGGAAAACTTCGAAATGTTGATGAGGGCGACATCATCACGGTATATACGGCAACCGGCACACCGGTATATGAAAACGAAGGCTGCCAACAGCTTAGCACATATTTGGCAATCGATATTTTGAAAGGAAGAGGATCAAAATGACAAAAGGCGATGAGATCCGCGGATTAGTCAGGGAAATAGAGAACAGAGTCGAAGCGGGTATCCTGCCGGATGGGAACTGTATATTCGACCCGCTTCGAGTGAGGCTTGCGTTGGAGTTGGTTCTGTCTGTGCTGGAGCAAGGTACCCCGGTGAAAACAGCGAAGTGCCCGGCGAAAACAGCGGAAAGCAATTGACTGTCATATGAGAACCTGCTATAATACAATCATAAGTATCAAGGTTTCCTGCGCGGAACACCAGAGTATTCAAGTTATAAAGTGTCAATTAACACATTTGTGTTGGTTGGCACTTTTTTTGTTTCTCGGTTTCTTCCCGAAATGGGTTGAAATAAATCATGTTATAGCAGGCAGCACCTGCAAGAAAGGAGCATCTTATGTTCAAGGTAATCGCAACTGATGTCGTCATCTCCAAGGGATATGACGGCGCCCCGGCTCTCAAATTCTCCGAAAACGGGGAGAGCGTCCGGTTCCGCATCGGCAAAAAGGTGTACGACACCCGCGCCGAAAACAACACCCGATGGGTAAACCTCTCTGTAAAAGCCTTTGGCCCGGTATGTGAGCGCATCAAAAAGATGCAGCTTAAAGAGAGCTCGTTCATCAATATTCTCGGCCGCCTGGACGAGGATGTCTGGGAGGACAGCACGACGCATGAAAAAAGAAGCGCCATGGTGGTCATTCTGGATGAGATTGAGTATTGCTCCTCCGGCGGCGGAAAGCAGAAGACCGAGGAAGCTGGGGAACAGCCCAGAGCGGCTGCCGCACCCGCAAAGGCTGCCTCCAACGGAGAGATGCCCAGTAATTTCACCGGCTTTGAACCCTTCGGCGGCGTAAATTCGTTCTTCGACGAATAATCAATCGAAGAACTACAAATGGATCGGGCGCATTAAAACGCACATGAGTATCTATGTGGACTCATGTGCGTTTTTTGCGTTCAGAAAGGACAGTATATGCAAAACAAAGAATTCAAGCGCCACATCGCCTATGAGGTTTTGACCATACTGGGGACATTGGCTCTGCTGCTGTTTGTTTGCAGGCTTTGGCCGATTCTCTTATTGGTGATACTCGGTATTTTTATCGCCGCCATGCGACTGCTCTTTCTCTCTGCCAGAAAAGTGGAGAATATCCCGCCTCTGCTTCCGGCTGCTCGCCCAGAACCTACGGATCAGGATATCCGGGACATGGCGTTCGGCTCAATGCAGCGGCGGATTACAGAGCTGGTCACGGCCGATTTCCCCAACGCCAGATGGGTATGGAAGACGCCTAATGCCATGCGCAATATTGCGACAGGCAACGAGGTGCGAATCCTGCTCAACCATGCCGGCGGATACCGTGAAGCGATCGTTGTGATTCGCGGCCTTCAAGTGTGCAGCCTGACCTACCCGCACGCGGAAGAAGTCAAGATGCCGGAAACGGAAAATGATGAGACGGGCACAGAGGAAACCGAGGATGGCACTCCGCAGAAGGTCGATCCCCCGGAGAATTATGAGTATCTGGCTTTTGAATGGGTGGACGCCCATGTTATGGAGCTCAATGAGCGGTGCAACGAAAGCATCGCGCAAGGGCTATCCATGCTGGAAATAACGGCGGCAGAATTGCCCGCACGAGAAAGCTGGCCGGACATCTGCCGGGAGCTGGAACGAAACGGCATGGAGAACTGCTGCTGTACAGATACCGGTATTACCATTGATTTCACGCAGTGACACTGCAGAAAGGAATGACGCGATATGAGCGTATCAATCAACAATCTGTTCAACTACTCCCGTTCGCTGCCCGTCCCCTTTGATACCATGACAAATAAGAAGGTCAAGGTGGCATCCATGTACGGGGCAAAGACGGAATCAACGCTATGTGGTTCTGTGATCAAGGCAGTCCACGCCATGTGCCGGTGCATGAACGGCACCGGAGAAGGTGCGGTCGGCCAGATCGATACAAACAAAAGCGTGGCGGAGTATAAATCCTCCGTCGGTCCGGATGCCTATCATCTTGTGGTGTTCGATGCAGCCTCCGGCAGCGCTTTGGCAAGCGTTTATGACAAAAACACCGAGCTCATCGAGCAGTACGTGGCGCATCCGAGCCAGCGGGACGGCGCGGCAATCTTCTTTGCCCTAATGCCGTTCCTGATGTCAGATGCGGAGTTCGATGAAACCTTTCAGGAGTACTACGACCAGTTCATTGCCGGATACCCGGATATGGCAAAGGCGACCGAAAGCATGGCAATCCTCTGCGACAATGCCTACCGCAGAATCAAGGACGATACCTGCCCGGCGCATATCAATATCACAGTGGACAAGTCCGGAAACCTGATGCGGGTCTCTCAAGGTCAGCTGGATTCCGGATCCTTTGTGCCCACCAGCGTCACAGCCGGAGAATTCACGATCTTTGCCAAGACCGGACCGGCCGTTATCAAAAAAGCCGGCGTCGTGGTGGAGCATACGGATTTCGTCGGCAAGTATCCCCTGACGCCGGGACGCACCTTGAGCGCGTTGGAGCTGAGCCTGATTCCGAAACTCCCGGAATGGTATATCATTCCGCCGGAAGTGGTGGATATTTGCAAGCATGCGCAGAAAACCACCGGGCGGCCCATGCAGATGCGAAACTTCCTATTGCGCGGGCCTGCCGGTACCGGCAAGACCATGGGCGCAAAAGCCATTGCCGCCGGACTGGGGCTGCCATACATGAAGTATACCTGCTCTGCCAACACAGAAATATTTGATTTCACCGGCATGATCTTCCCTGAAACGGACGCAGTGTCCACCGGTAGCTCGGAGCTTGACCGTGAGCGCGAGATCCTCAAGTCCATGGGAGGTATCAGCTATGCCAATGTAGCTAAGCTTCTGCGCCTTCCGGACTTGGATGATATGGACTACGATCCTGCCGGCGTCTATCAGGCTCTGACAGGCGTGGAAAATCTGGCGGCTACCGTGCAGGACTGCATGAGCGTTGTGCTGGAAAAGGTCACGGAAAAGGTACAGGCTCTTAGCAAGCGTGCTGAAAACCGTCAAAGCTCCGGCCAGAACTATACTTATGTGGAGACGGATTTTGTGAAAGCGTTAAAACACGGGTATTTAGTCGAGGTTCAGGAGCCATCCACGATCATTCAGCCGGGTGTGCTGGTGGGCCTTAACTCTCTTCTGGAGCAGGAGGGGTCTATCACTCTTCCGACCGGCGAGATCATTCGCAGGCATCCTGATACGGTCGTCATTGTGACGACCAATGTCAGTTACGAAGGTTGTCGGCAGATGAACCAGTCGGTGGTGGACAGAATGAGTCTGGTCAAGGACATTGAACTGCCGGAGCCCGAGGTTATGGTACAGCGAGCCATGGCCGTGACCGGATGTGCCGACGAATACCTGGTATTCCAGATGGTGCAGGTGGTCAACGACATGGCCGATTACTGCCGCAAAAACAGTATCACCGACGGTGCCTGCGGAATGCGCAGCCTGATCGATTGGGTCATCAGTGCAGAGATCTCCGGCGACCCTTATCTGTCGGCAAAGTATACGGTCATCAGCAAAGCCACTGCCGACGAGGAAGACCGGGAAGCCCTGATTACAACCATTCTGGACCCTATGTTTGCCCCAAAGCGGAAGCGAACATCGGCATAAGTCCGGAAGAAAGGAGGACGACTCTATATGGCAAGAGTGAATCATAAGCGGGTTAAACAGCTGCTCAATGAAAAACGCAGCAGAATCACAGACAGGCAATTCTTCACGTCCCGCATCCTTGCAGGACATTTTGAAGACATGGCCATGGCACAGACGCGGCGGTATAAATACAACCGCCGCATCCATGTGGCCATCAGCTGGAGTCCGAAGTCCGGTGAAGTGGCATGCACCAATAACCTGTCGGTGCTGATCAATGCGGGGCATAGGCTGGTGACCCAAAACAGGGGGCGGGAGAACCGCTATGAGATCGTTTGCGGACTGTTTGCCCACGAACTTGGGCATTGTCTATACACGGACTTTCTTGCGGGCCAGACCTACAACAACTACCTCAGCCGGGAGAAATGGTACCCGGAGCCGCCTGCGTACAAGCTGCCCAAAGACACTGTAAGCGAACGAGCGCTGTGGGAGTATGTAAGGCTGGAGCCACGGAACAATGAGATGCTTCGCTATGTCGCGCACCATATTTCCAATGTCATTGAGGACGCCTATATCGAAAATCGGATACTCGCTCAATTCCGCGGCACGCTGGGCAACTGCCTGGAAGCGTTACGGGAGCAGCAGTATGAGAGCATTCCGACGGTAACGGAGCTTATCGAGAAAGAGGATGACGGGAACTGCCATATCTTTGAGAGCATCCTGCAGATCATGCTGTCGTATGTGAAGTTCGGTGAAATCAAGTACGGAGATGCTCCCCTCAGCGATGAGCGCATTCAGGTCGTGTTCAAACTGATTCACGATCTGGACGCCGCCATTGTCAATCCCTCCGGAAAAGAACGGCTCAAGGTCGTCAATCTCATACTGGTTCGCTGCTGGGACTATATCGAGGATTTCCTGGAGATCTGCAAAAAGCGCCAGGAGGAGGCCAAGGCGTCCGGTTCCACAGAGTCGCTGGCCGAGACCATCGCGCAGATTCTGCAGGCAATGGCCGGAAGCTCTGTGTCCGGCGAGGGCAGCAGCACACCGATCCCCGAAGTGGGTGCGGTCTGTGTGGCAGCCGGAGCTGGGAAACGGGCGCAGACGGCAGCTCAGGCAGAAAAAAGCGAGTCTGAAGGAAGCAGCGGCTCTGAAGAGCCCGAGCCCCAGACTGACCCCGAATCCGAGCGTTCTTCTGCCGGGATCTCCCAGACCGAAAATCCGGCGGAAGAAGGCGCAATTCCCGGAGATATGGAAGGCGCTTCCGGTGGGAAGCAGGCAGTATCAGCGGAAGAAGACGGACGCATCCCCTATCAGCAGACAGATCGTGTTTCCGAAGGCAGCGGAGGGGCGACCAAGCACAACGATGCATATGAGCGTGAACGCTATGACCATGCAGCGGAGGACATTGAGCGCCTGCTGGACAAGATGGCGGAGAAGGCCGCCTGCGAGCAGCTGGAGAATGAACGGACACGGGAACTCAACGATGTGGCCCAGAGCATCTCCTATGGAGATGTCCATGCCGGTGTTGATATCTGTGTGAACCGGATATCCACCGTTGATGAGGAGCTTGTAGAGCAGTATAACGCCATTTCCGGGCCATTGCTGGATATCTCACGGCAGCTGCAGAAAAGCCTCTTGCAGCAGCTGAAGGATAAACAGCGCGGCGGCAAGCAGACCGGTCTCATGATGGGGCGACGGCTGGATGCCCACGCCATCTGCCGGAACGATGGGAAGGTTTTTTATAAAAATGCCCTGCCCAACGAAATTCCACAGATGTCCGTAGGGCTTTTGCTGGACGAATCAGGCAGCATGTGCTCCTGCGACCGCTGCACCTACGCCAGGTCTTCGGCTATCATTCTATATGACTTCTGCAAGGCGCTGCATATCCCTGTCACCGTTTACGGTCATTCCACCAGCGGCAGCAGTGTGGAGCTGTATTCCTATGCAGAGTTCGAAAGCATCGATAACGATGATAAATACCGCCTGATGGACATTGCCGCCCGTGGCAGCAATCGCGACGGCGCCGCGCTTCGTTTTGTGGCGGAGCAGCTGGTTAAACGGCCGGAGGAGGTAAAAATCCTGATTCTTGTATCCGATGGTCAACCGGCAGCGCCCGGTTACTACGGCAGTGCCGCCGAGGAAGATCTCCGCGGCATCAAGCAGGAGTACCGGCGCAAGGGAGTATTGTTCATTGCGGCCGCTATCGGGGAGGACAAACAGAACATCGAGCGAATCTATGGTGATTCCTTTATGGACATCACAGATCTGAATCAACTGCCCGTAAAGCTGACCGCAGCGGTCAAGCGCCATATGCGGGTCTAACGGGGATATTTCAATTCACAATGACGGGCAGCGGATTCTTTTCCTGCTGCCCGTCAATCTTACAACAGGAAAGGAATCAAAAAAATGAGTCATTTTGTAACATTGGTCAATTTTTATATGCCCAAGCTGGAGGAAAACTGCGAGGAAAACATGCGTTATGCGGAACAGATCGCAGAAGTCAAAGAAAAGCTGACGCAGGACCCGGAGAGTTTTGCTTTGCGGTTTCTTTTGAAACGACTTCAAAGCAAGGCCAGCACTCTGGAACGTTCGGCTGAGTGCGAGATTGATGAGCTGATGGCCCCATTCTGTGAAGGAACGGATGACCCGGCCTATCTGGAGTTTGAGGATCGAACCGATGACCTGCGGCGGGATTATGAGACCGACAAAATCAACTGTGTCCGTTTTCCGGACGGAACTGTCGTTCCGGAGTACAACCGGCTGGTATGCGAAAAATATCTCATCAAAGATGGCAAGGTGTTCCAGAAAAAGGCCGGGCACCTCGGCCATGAGAAGCGCACGAAGAAAGCGAAAAAGATGCGTGCATTTATGGGATATCCGGTGAAGAAGCTCTATCCCAGTCTGAGGCAGTATGCGGAGGACTACTGTGGTTATACCTATGACAGCAAGAACAATACGTATGGGTATTACTGCAATCCGAATGCCTTCTGGGATTGGTATTCCATTGGTGGCCGCTGGCCGTTCCAATTCCTTGTCCGTGACACAGCGGAACGAATTAACGGTGAGCGCTCATGGGGCAACGAAGATGCTGTATGTGAAGCGCCCGAAGGCTATATATGGGTCTGCGGCGCAAGAAAAAGGGATATTGCATGGGAACTCATGAAGGAATGGGAGCTGCAGCACGCCAAAAAGCGCTTTGAGCTTCTTGCAGAGACATTTCGTTCCGGCAAGGCTCCGGAAGGCAGCTTCTGGAAGATCACGGAGGATGGAATTATCTCTTTCGTAACGCAGATCTATTTCAAGAATGAAAGCGAGGATGCCTACCTCCGCCGCAACGGACTCGCACCGGATCAGCGCATGGTGCCAGACGCCTATTCCTTCCTTCAGGACGGAGACTGGCACTCCAAGGGAGAAATGGGCTGGGGGGTATCAGCAGCAACGACAAGAAGCCGGATGCATGGCGGCAGATGTTGGCAGACTACATAGACAGCATTCCTGACGATCATTTCATTGTCGGGATTGACTGCCATATCTAAGATAGGAGGAGCGAAAAATGATTTTGAACAGAACTGGCGCTGAATTTGAGTATGAAGGCGTCACATACACGATTGGCGGAGCCATTGTCGGAACCGCTGAGAGTGAATACGCAGGGCTTTATGGCCGAATAAACGCCATTCATGATGGCGAGGATAAGGAGACCGAAAACGAAACGCCTGACATCTATTGTGAGTTTGACCCTCCGGTCATGCCTCATGAGGTCAAGGCGCTGGAGGATACCTTCTCTGATCTGTATCACCAGCCAAAGACCATTGCTGATATCGTACTGGACATGGTTATCATGGCGCCCGAAATGATTCGTCCGTTGGATGATCTTCGTTCTATGCGCAAACGCGTCAATGTTTTTCTTGTGATGGAAGACTGGGCTGTGAATGGTGAGCACGGAAATGATTGCGAGGCGTTCTCGGACTATGACGATGCAAAGCGTATTATGACAAATCGTATTCGAGAAGAATTGGAGGACGGAAGCGTTCCGTCTTGGAGAGAATCAAGCATCTTCGCAGAGAATTCTTCGATGGACCTCTACGAAGCATATCTTGACGGCGAGTATATGGAGAATCACTACAAAATCATGATTATCCGGCAGCCGCTGATGATGTCCAGTAGGTATATTCGGGAGGTTGGAGGAGTGTATAAGGCGCAATGCCAGACCGAAGACTTTATATCGCAAATCGAACAATGGGATGAAGTTGCAGCATTGAGTGACGCACAGTATCAGAGACTCATTACAAACCCGATGATTCCTGAGTGCATCGAACGCCATCTCGGGCGCAATGACCACTATTGGGAAGCGTATTGGGAAAGTGTATCTGAGGCTGCTCATGGTTTGGTCAGGCAAGCATCAAAGCAGCCGGACTGTTTCACACCAGAAGCAGAAAATCCATACCCGCTTTGCATTGGCTCGGGCAAATCAGAGTGCGATGATTGCTGCCTGTATGTGCATATGAAAGGAGAAGGCGGCTATGAGTGCTGAAAACAGGCTCACCTCCATCGTCTCGTATCCAGAGCGCGGAACTGGCGGCAACAATCGCTATCGCGGCAACTGTTCACCCAAGCTAATTGAGGATCTGATCGGGTTTTTCAAGCCGGCCGAGATCTGCGACTACATGTGCGGCAGCGGCACGACGCAGGATGCCGCTCATACCATGGGAATCATTAGCCACTGCTACGATCTGCACAGCGGATTCGATCTCATCAATTGCGAGATACCGGAGCGCCCTGAATTTGTGTTCTGGCATCCGCCGTATTGGGATTTGATTACATATTCAGACGTGATGTACAAGGCTTCGGAGGTGCAGTCAAAATACGGATATGATCCCCGGCAGTTCGACTTATCACGTATCCCCAAATGGGAGGACTTCGTGCGCGTAATGAACTACGCCATGATGAAACAATTTTGCGCTTTGGAGCGTGGCGGCAGGATGGCCGTGCTGGTCGGCGATATCAAGAAGAAGGGGCAGCTTTACAGCATGCTCTTTGAATTGATCAAGCCGGGCACATTGGAAAATGTCATCATAAAAGCACAGCACAATTGCTTTTCAAATCAAACACAGTACAGTGGGCATTTCATCCCCATACTGCATGAGTATCTACTGATTATCAAGAAGGATGCGTCCTTGGTGTATCCGATCCTGATAACGGAGCCTGTACAAAAGGATATCCGCGATATGAACGGCGCTACCTGGCGGGATGTGGTTGCAGCAGTGCTGGAAACCTGCCAATCTCCTGTTTCGCTTGCATACATTTATGAGCAAGTCGAGCCATATACCAAAGCGCGGAAAAATCAGTGGTGGAAAGAGAAGGTTCGCCAAACCCTACAATGCAGTCCGCAGCTCTTCGTGAATACAGGACGCGGGATGTGGGCGTTG
>ENA-UOJT01001513-UOJT01001513.1-human-gut-metagenome-genome-assembly--contig:-C15-NODE-1513-length-15088-cov-19.434178_pt1 | contig 15088 bp, 17 predicted proteins | sample MGYA00242357_ERZ723904 | MGnify/ENA metagenome assembly ERZ723904 | reverse complement strand
GACTGTATCAGCAGATACACCCCAGCCGCACCGGCAAGGCCCACCAGCAGGTCAATACCGCCCAGCCCCGGCCAGTAGGTTTCAAAGGCTTTGGGGAAGGTATCGAGCATCCCCATGAGCTTTGTCCCGAAGTCTGTGCCGGGGGCGATCCGGTAGGCCGTCCCGATTTTGGAGAAGAACCAGAACACAAAGAGGTACGGCAGGTTTGGGAGCACATATTTTCTAATCTTGTCACTCAACGTCCGTCCTTCACCGCCTCTCTGGTCCGCTGCTTTTCCTTTGCCTGCGTCCTGATCTGCTCCGTGAATTTCCGAAGCTGGCCGAGGATGGAAGCCTTGTCCTGCTCTTTGTTCAGCACCTTTGCGCTGTACTTCTGGAAGGCCGCCGTGATAGCGTCCGCCTGATTGGCTTTGAAAAACAGTAGGTAATGACCGGGGCTCACTTTATGGAAAGCGTAGTCCACATGGAACTCCTTTGCGATCCGGTCAAAATCCTTTGGGGCTCCCACATAGGGCATGGCGCTTTTGCCGCCATAGTGGTTCATCAGCTTTTTTACACTCTGGCGTCCCTGCGGGGTCAGCGCCTTCCGGTGGTGCTTTTGCAGCGCCCGCGCTACCTTCCCAAGAGCGGCAGCCAGCACTTTTCCCGTGAGCTTCGTTGTCCTGATCGAAAGGGCAACCGTTTTTTGGTTTACTTCTTCCTGCATAAAACCTCCTTTCCGTCGGGGTTCCCGCTATCCGGGAGGCCCCCGTACAATCTCGGGGAACAGAAAACCTCGGGCCAATGTGGCCCGAGGCTTACCGCTCGGCATCTCTGCCGGACGGAGCTTTCTTTTCCGGCTCCGTCTGGACTTTTTCGCCCTGTTCCCGCATGGTCTGCAAGATAGAGGGCTTCTTTTGAAGCTGGGAGGGCTTTTCGCCGGACAGCGGCTTGATACATTCCAAACGGTCAGCCGCCCGGATGGCGTTGTCCGTGAGCTGCCTCTGCCATGCGCCCACGCTGGGAGCCCAACGAAAGCCGCTGCTTTTCAGCTCGGCCCGGGTGTCCGCGTCAGGCTTTCCGTCAAAGAACACCTGCAAGCGGTTGTCCTCCCGGTTCATTTCCACACGGCCCCCATCGAACTCCCAGCCGGAAAATTCCTGCTGTGCCTGTTTGGAAAGCTGTTCGATACGGGCCTTTACCCGGCGGATCTCCGCATTGTTGTTGGTAAGCTGGTAGCTTTCAAAGGGCCTCGGGTCGCTCCGCCAGCTTGACGCCATGCTTGCTTTCAGCTTTTCGATCTGGTCCGGCGACAGCAGCGCACAGCCGTCCAGTTTGCCATGCTTGCGGTAATAGGCGTTGACCTCCTTCATAATGAGCTGGGAGCGTTCCAGCCCGTCCAGCTTCTTCTGGAGCTTTTCAATCGCTGCCGGGTCATCGGCGCTGATCCCGCCCATGCCGGTGCTGCGTATCTTATCCAGCAGCCCTTGAATATACCGCCATTCCTCCATGTTGCTGTCTCGGGCCCGGTTCTGTTTTTCCTTTTTTCCTACCGGGAAGTTGGCAGGTCCGGCGATCATCACAGAGGGAACCCTCGCGTCAATGGCAAAGCCCTGGTTCATGTTTTCGGCCAGCTTGCGGGCGTAGGTGTCCAGCAGATGGTCGATCTTCTCATGGTACATGGGGTCCACTCTGGATTTTTGCTGTTCGGCTATGGCGGCGGCCTTATCCACCATTGCCCGGTATTCCGCCGTTGCGCTCCCTTCCTTGTAGTCGGAAAAGCTGTTCATTTCCTTTGCCCGGCGGGCGGCTCCTTCATTGATAGAGTAATAGTTGATGGTATGCACCTCCTTCATGCTTCGGGCCATGCTGGCCCGAAGTCTTACCGTTCTTCATGGGAAGGTCCCGCCTTGTCCTTTTTCGGAGCGGGCGGGGTCTCTTGAAACCGTTTGAGTGCGGCGAGAATGGAGTGGACAGGCTCGGCCTTTTCGGGATAGGCAAATATCCGGTGTTCCGGCGGGATGTCCTGCGGCCCGTGGTAATACTCCTTGAAGCCCTCCGGGACTGCCGACACATACCCACCGGGAGCGAATACGCCGCCCTCGTTGATACGCACATCCCGCCCGTATGCTTCATAATCGAAGTAGTTCTGAATGTGCTCCGGTATGTCGATGGTCCCAAACTCGTCGGCGTAAAGACGGCCCAGCCCTTCATCATCGGAAATATCCGGGTAAAAGCGGTAAAGGTCAAGGTTCTGCGTCAGGTTTATCAAATCCTTCACGCTCCTTGTGTGGTTTCCCAAGACAAGAGCGGCTTCAAAGGTTTCCAGTCCGCCCTTATCCCGTACTTCCAGCAGGGCGTGGCCCAGCTCGTTCAGCTCGTCGATGTTCTCACATTCGTAGAGATGATCGTAGAGTCCCAGCACATCGCTGTCAAAGCTGGTAAAGAACACTTCGCTGTACCGTTTCCCGTCTATCCCGATTTTGGCAAGGGCGGCCTGCAACTCCTGTGTCGTCATGGGGAAATGTACCGTTGTCCCTACCTCGATCCCCATTAAGGGGTATAGGGCTGTATTGGTTATATAGGCTTCAAACATGGGCTCATTCCTCCTTTCCGGCCCGGTCAGCCAGCACCTCATAAATCCCGGCCATAATGTAATCGGCGCAAGGGAGGGCAATCGCATTTCCCAGCGCCTTGTAGCGTTGCAGAGGCCGGATCTCCACGCCGTCCGCCCCGTACTTTGTCCAGCCCTCTGGCAGCCCCATCAGCCGTTCGCTTTCCGTTTCCGTCAGAAAACGGATACAGCCGCCCTCCGGGTCGCCCTCATACCAGAAGGCAAAGGGCGTTACATCACTGGCTAAAAGAGTGGGAAAAGGGTCAGTTGGTAATCCGAAGCTGTTTCGGAAGGCCGTTTCTTCCTGCCTTTTTGCCGCTCCCCGCATACGGAAGCACTGAAAGGGGTGGATGACTGGTATCTGCCGCCCTGTTTCAAAAGAAGCTGTTCGATCTCCTTCGGCGGCGGCCCACCCGCCCTCTCCGCAAGGCGGAGGAAGTGGGAGCATTGGACGGGGCTTAAATAGTATGTCTGCGGCACGTCTGCCTCCAAAATCCGCCACGACGAAAATCCGCTGCCTTCGTGCCAGCCTTCGGGAGCCTGCCCAATACTGGGCGTCCATGAGCCGCCAGCACACATCAGGCGTTCCCCCTCGCACCATTCCGGCGTTTCCCCATCTTCCCGAAGGAGGCATTGGAACTTCGGTGTCCGAGAAGGCGGATAGGACGGCTCTAAAGTCCATCCGGTCATTTGTAGAAAACGCTCCCATGACGTTTTCCCAAACAGCGATAGCTGGATATAGGTTATCAGTAGCATCCCTCATTTCCTGTATGATACGAAACGCCTGATAGAACAGGCTTGATTTTGCCCCGGCAAGGCCGGAGCGGTTGCCGATCAGAGAAAGGTTCTGACAGGGGGAACCGAAGGTAATTATATGGACAGGTGGGATTTTCCCGCCGTCCACCTTCGTAATATCCCCCAAATGCACCATGTCGGGAAAGTGCCTTTTGGTTATGGAGATGGGCGCTTTTTCAATCTCACTGGCCCATACCGGACGGATACCGCACCGGGAAGCAGCCAGAGGGAACACGCCGATCCCGTCAAAAAGGCTTCCCAGCTTAATGTCCGGCATGGCCCGGGGTGCCGTGTCCCTTCACGGCAAGCACCCCTTCCAGTGTGGTCGCCGCAATGCCCAGCCGCCCGGCAACCGCAATATCGTTTTTTACATCCTCATCCACAGCGCTGCCGCAGACGATCAGGGTGTGGGAGCGCCGCAGCATATCCCGGCGCATATCAATCCCGGCCTTGTGTTCCTCGGGAACGCTGTCATTCAAAAACAGCGGCAGATACAAGAGCGGGCAGATCGGGGAAAAGCCCGCCTCATAAGCAAGACGGCAGTAGTGGGCCGCCAGCTCCATATCAACATCCGGCTCGCCGCTCCATGCGGCGGTCAGGTATGCTAAAGGTCGTTTCATTGGTTGAGCCTCCATTTCTGTTTTGGTTTAGGGAAAAGCAAGAGTTCGCCCAACCCCTCCGCCCCTTCCCCCGGGAAGGGGAACGGCTCTGGAGAATTTATATCCCCGTCGCTTGACCGGGAAAAAGCATAACCGGGAGAAATCCGTCAAGGGTGCCTCTGGCACCGCCTGCGGCGGCGCTGCCCTTGACTGATTTTCCCGGCTATGCTACGGAATAACTGGCGACGGGGAATAATTTATATCTCCAGAGCTTCGGGGCGCGGGGCAGAGCCCCGCAATCCTCGGGCCATGCTGACCCGAAGTTTGGGCTTACTTTTCCTGTTCGGTTTTCTTCTCCGGCTTTTCATGTTCCTTCTGCTGACCCTTCCAGTCGTCCAGCAGCTTGATGATCTGGTCCTTCATTTCCCTCGGCGTAGTTTCCTTGCCGAAATACTTGCTCAGTTCCGCACCTGTCAAAATCACTTTGTCTACCTCCTTTTTGTCCTCCATCATAATGCCGTCGATCACATCCCCGTTGAGCAGCTTCTTTTCGTCCAGCTCACGCATACGCTTTGCCTGCGCCTGTGAAGGCGAGGACTGCTGGCTGTCAATGGCGACGGCGATATAGTTCTGGTTCTTCTTGCCGATATAGGAAAGCTCCACCGCCGTAGTAAAGCCCAGCTTTTTTTCATCCATCAGCTTCATCAGGTCGGGAACCAGCTCATTGAGCCGGATATACCGCTGCACCTGCTTGACCGCCATCTTATTGCGCTCGGCTACAATTTCGTTGGAGCGTTTTCCTGCGTCCTTCGGGTCAATCTGGCCCGAAGTGCGGGAGCCCTGGTGCTTGATAGCCTCAAGCTGCATTTTCAAGGCTTTGGCCCGCTCACTGGGGAGGATTTCTTCACGCTGGTTGAGATTGTCCTCGACCATCTGCGTGATGGCTTCATCGTCCGTCAGATTGCGAACAATACAGGGCATATCCGCATATCCGGCAAGCTCGCTGGCCTTCTGGCGGCGGTGGCCGGACACGATCTCATAGCCGCCATCCTCACGGGGACGGACGATAGCAGGCTGGGTAACGCCCTTGTCCTTGACGCTGGACACCATAGCCCGCATTTCTTCATCGTCTCGGACTTCAAAGGGATGGTTCTTGAAGGCGTGGAGCTCGTTCAGCTTGATATAGACGATCTGCTCCTTGCCCCGGCGTGGAGCATCCTTTGGCTTTTCGGGTCCTTTCGGAGCGGGAGCGGCCTGTACCGTTGGAGCCGTTTTTTTCTCCGGTTCCTTTTTGACCGCCTTTTCCGGTTTCTGTGCGGGAGCTTTGGACTTCGGGGCTGCGTCCTTGTCCTTATTTGCTTTCGGGGGACGGCCCCGGCGCTTCGGCTGTTCCGGCTCTTTGGGTTTTTCCTCTGCTTTTTTCGGAGCCTCCGGCTGCTTTTCCGGTTTCTCCGCTTTTGCCGGGTCAGGCTTTTCCACGCCGGGAGCTGCCGCCCGTTCCTCGACTTTCTTTTCCTTCATAATTTCAGCGAAGTTATAGACAGAAACCTGTGGGTTCTTTACCTCTGGTTCCGTCTTTTTTTCCGGCTCCGGGGAAACGGAAACCTTCTCCGGCTCTTTTGGGGGAGCGGGAGGCGTTTCCTTGCCCGGCCCGCTATCCGTTACCGGCTGTTCCGGCGTTTTTGTGGTTTTATCATCTGCCATAAGCATTTACCTCCTGTTTTTTGGCATGAAAAAAGGGGCTCAACTTTTCAGTCAAGCCCCCGTGGGAAGTTCCTCCTTTCTCCGCCATGATACAAAAATACCGCCCGTAGTCTCGTTTGGGCGGTACTTTGTGTAAGATTGGCAGTCCATTATTAAGTTTTTTATTATGTTCCCTTTGTACACCGTTGCAAGCATCGGTCCCTACAAAAACAGGAAGGCAGCCGAATGGCTGCCTTCCTGTTGTTATTCAGCTGCCCACACAGCGGAAATGGGATTCTGATACGGCGGCTGGACGTCGGCAGCGTAGCCGTTCGCCAGGTCGAGCGTGCTGTCGTAGATGCCGTAATATTGCAGCGCGTCATCCGCGTAGACCGAGACGGAAAGGCCGCAGCCAAGGCTGTAATGGTATCTGGACGGATACTGCTCGCCGTCCTGAATATCGGCGCGCGAATTGCAGACGATGGCGAGCCGCCCGTCCTGCCACGCAAAGTCGCGGTTCTGTGTGCTGTACCACGGCAGATATTCCTCGTCCTGCTCGATGTCGCTGAATTTGACGTGCAGCGCCTGCTCGAGCAGGCCGTCCTCCGTCAACGCGTAGAGGAAGAATTCGTTCGGGAATCGGACGAACTGGAAATCCGGCCCGTCCGTGCGCTCCCACCAGTCATCCGGGCCAAACGCCCCGACGACGATGCGCTGCAGCTCCGCGCCGCTGGCCGCATCGAGCACGTAAATGACATAGTCGTCACCCTCGATCGTGTGCAGGAAGATGCGCGCCCCGTCGCCGCTGGCCGCGAGATAGGAAAGCGTGATCTCCGGGTCAACCGCGTAGATACACTCGAGTTGGTCGGCAAAGACGTCGTAGTTGTGCCAGCCGTCCTCCTGCCCTTTATAGGGTTTGTCCGTGTCCACCCAGCCGTAGGGCAGCCGGTAGACGCCGTAGCCGCCGGGGACGCGGCTAGTGTCGACGAGGTTTCCAAGCTGCGTGCGGTTGGAGAAGAAGAAATAGAAGGCGTCGTCCGTTGCGACGGATTGGGTATAGAAATCGAAGCTGTCGCCCTGTTCTGTGCTGTTCATTCCGACCGACGAACCGCCGTTCACAGACTTGCCTACCTCGACCTCGAGATACTGGTCGTCCAAAACAGGGATCTGGAAATAGTCCTGTATGCGCGTCATCGCGTCCTGCTCCGGCCCAAGCTGATACGCGGGCTGCGTGCCGTAGAACATGTCCGTCAGGACGATGTTGACATCCAGCGGATAGGTCTCGTAATAATCCGCCACGCGGAGCAGCGCGGAGGCCGTCGTGCCGGGCTGCACCTTGTCCTCCAGCGCATTGACCGCCGCAGCCAGCGCGTTGTTCTGATCAAAATCGTAGCTGGCCGAGACGCCGTCCCAGATGTTGAGGCTGCGCACTACGCCAGAATTGTTGTTCCAGTAACGGTCGTGTTCGAACGTATAGTCCGTATGGGCCGTGTAGCTGGACTCCGTGAAGGACAGCGTGCTGGCCCAGTGCAGATAGTTCCGATATTGCTCGTGGAGCGCGACGGTCAGGCCGTCGGCGGCTGCCGGGTCGCCGTAAATGACGCGCTCGGTGAACGCGACCTGATCCTTCGGCGCGTCCATGGCGCGCGCAGCAAAGACAGCGGACACACCGAGCAATAGAACGAGCGCGAACAGCAGGATCGGATATTTACGCATCGGCGTCCTCCTTCCCCGTGAGGTCGGAGAGGGCACGGCTGACGCGGTCAGACTGGTAATGATAGCTCGACTTGACGTAGTCCATCAGCGTCTGGCCCTGTTCCTCTAAGTCGCTCAGCTGTGCGTCGCCGACGATCTGCCCCTTGTGGAGCAGCACGGCGCGGCCCAGAAAGCCGGAGACCTCTTCGATGAGGTGCGTCGAGAGGACGATCGTCTCGTTCGGCTCTAAAATCCCAAGCAGGACCTTGTAAAAATCCTCGCGGTTAAAGACATCGTTGCCCGCGAACGGTTCGTCCATCAGAATATAGTCCGCGCCCTGGCAGAGGGCCAGAATGACCTCGAACTGGTTCTGCTGGCCCGTGGAGAAGCTGCGGATGGGCTTGCTCTTCGGCAGGGCGAAGAAGTCCATCAGGCCGCGAAATCGCGTTTCGTTGAATTTCTCAAAGTGCGCGGCGTAGAAGTCGCGGTGATCCTCGGCTGTGAGGCCGGGGAAGAAGCTGTGCTCGCATGTCGCGAACGAGAGGCGGGCGATATTCTTGCGCGTGATGGGCGCGCCGTCCAGCGTGATGTCGCCCTGATAGTGGATGAGGTTCAGGATCGACTTCAGCAGCGTCGTTTTGCCCGCGCCGTTCTCGCCGAACAGACCGACCAGTTCGCCTGGGCCGATGGTCAGCGAGACATCGTCCAGTGCGTGTGTCGCGCCGTAGGATTTGGAGATATGGTTCAGTTCGATCATCCGAAAGCCCTCCAGAACAGAAAATGTTCGCCTGCCGGGATGCACTGCGGCGGCGTCGCCTTGAAATAGATGAGGTTGCAGAGGCAAATGAGCACGGCCGTAAGAATCAGCCCCGCCGCAAGACCAATCAGCGGAACTGCCGCACAGCGGCGCGGCAGCTCCCACCGGTCGGGGATGCGGCGCATGAGATAGATGGATTTTGATTCGCGGTAGAAGGTCATATAATTGGCCGCGATATTCACGAACGTAAGGATACCGTACACCACCGCGAGGCGGAACGTCCCGCTCAGGATCTCCGCAAGCGGGTCGATCTGCGCGCCGCTTCGCAGCAGCCGGCGGCCCAGCACATCCTCGTAGAGCCGGCTGCGCGCGTTTTCGTACCGGATGACAAAAATCAGGAATGAGCCGAGCAGCACGAACAGCGCGAACCAGAGCGCGAGCAGGCCGAGGTCGCGTTTGAACTTCGCGCCGGGCGGCACGAGGTCAGCCAGCGTCCGTTTCCGTTTCATCGTCGTCCTCCTTCCGTTTTCCGTTGTGCGCCGCCGTCAGCGCGAGGCCGAAGCCGATGGCCGTGACGATCAGTACGACGGCCAGCCAGAGGCAGCTGGCGTCCCCTTCGCCGAGCGTGACCGGCATCCGCGAAATGATGAACACCAGCGCAAACATCGGTGTGCCCCCGCGATTGCGATTCCGCCGCGCGAGACTGGCCGCGGCGCAGCTAAGCCCCGCGCAGACCATGTAGAGGATGTTGCGCGTCCAGATCACGGACTCGCCAAACGGCAGCAGCCCGTGCAGAAAGCTGTCCCGCGCCAGCATCAGGAATACGCCCTGCGGGCCGAGGGCATAGCCCGCGCTCCGCTGATAGACGCACGCGAGGCCGAAGACTGTCAGGATCTGCGCGCAGTAGAACAGCAGGAAGCAGAGCGCGGCGGCCAGCGCGTCCCAGAGCAGGAACGCGCGCTCCGAAATTTGCAGCCTTTGCAGAAAATAGCACGTCTTCACGCGCTTCGTATCCGGGCTGAAGCAGGTGATCATCACGGCGATGTAGCTCAGCACGATGAGGATGCGCAGCGCGAGGATGCCCGGCCCGCCGCCGTTGCCCCAGGCCCGCTCGAGGCCCAGAATGAAGAACGCCGCAGTAGAAATTCCAGCCGCCGCGGCCAGCGTGAGCAGCAGCTTCCAGAGCTTTGCCCGGATGCAGAGCGCAAAGACGCTCAGGTGTTTTCGCATGACGTTTCCTCCCAAAATTCCGAAATGAGGCGCAGCGCGTCCTCCCGCGCAATGCCCATCTGCCGCAGCGAGCGCGTCACGGCCCGCAGCTCCTCGCGCAGCAGCGTCTGCCGCAGTGCGGCGAGCTTCCCTTCGTCCACGGTCACATAGCTCTTCGCGCCGGAATGCGACGCGATCAGGCCCTCGTCCTCCAGCAGGCGGAACGCCTTCTGCACGGTGTTCGGGTTGACACCGAGCAGCGCCGAGAGCACGCGGCGCGACGGCAGCTCGTCTCCGTCGCGGATCGTCCCGGCGACGCAGCCGCGGCGGATATAAGTTTGGATTTGCAGATAGATCGGCACACCGTCCACCGCGCGGAAGCTCCCAAAGGAAACCATTGTTTCACCACCGTGTCATTCTTGTAATACAGTTCATAACCGTATTATACCTATAATACGGTTTTTGTCAAGCCACTCCGCGATTTCCCCGGAAATTTTGTTCAACCTGACCAATTTTCGCATTGACAAGGTGAAAACATCGGTCTATAATGAATATGACGTGAATAGTCATTCACGTCAGAATGGAGAAGCCCATGTATAAAAAACTCGATCAGGCGGCGCTGGACGCGATTTTGGAGTGCGGCGTCGATGAATTTGCCCGCTGCGGCTTTCAGCCTGCGTCGGTGGCAAACGTCGCGCGCGCGGCGGGCGTCAGCGTGGGCGTCATCTATAAATATTTCGGCGACAAGCAGTCGCTGTTTCTCGCGTGCGTGCGGCACAGCCTCGAGCTGCTGGACGAGACGCTGCGCGAGGCCGTGCCCGAAGGGGCCGACGCGGAGACGAGCATCCGCGCCCTCGTCCCTGCGCTGATCGCCGCCGCGCGGCAGCACGGGAATTATAACGTACTCTACAACGAGATCACCTCCGGCAGCTGCCGGGAATTTGCGCCGGAGCTGGCCCGCGAGATCGAATCGCGGACGGCACAGCTCTACACGCGCCTGTTTGAAACGGTGAAGGAGGCCGGAGCGCTCGCGCCGGGATTGGCGCCGGAGGCCGCCGCGTTTTTCTTCGACAATCTGCTGATGATGCTCCAGTTTTCGTATTCCTGCGACTATTATCAGCACCGGATGCGGCTCTACTGCGGCGAAAACGCCGCCTGGAACGATGAAATGATGGCAGACCAACTGACGCGCTTTTTATTGGGCGCGATGAGAGGAGAAGGATCATGCAATATATCGTTGCCTACGACTTCGGAACCACCGGCGTAAAGACCTGTCTGTTTTCCATCGACGGCGGCATCCGCATGGAAGCCAGCGCCTATGCCCCCTACGGCCTCTACATCCTGCCGGACGGCGGCGCGGAGCAGGATGCGGACGAATGGTGGGCCGCCATGTGCAGCACCACGCGCGCCGCATTCGAAAAAACCAGCGTCCGGCCCGAGCAGGTGACGGGCATCTCGTTCTGCTCACAGATGCAGGGCATGGTGCTCGTCGATGAACATGTGAACGCGCTCCGCCGCCCGATGAGCTATATGGATCAGCGCGCGGGCGCGGAATTCCGCGCGTGTCAGACGCACGGACTGACGATCTCCGGCGTGAACGCGGGGATGATGCTCCGCAGTCTGGCCGCGACGCATGCCGCGTCGACGAGCGTGAAAGATCCGCTCTGGAAATACAAGTGGGTGCAGGCGCACGAGCCGGAGGCTTTCCAAAAGGCGCACAAGTGGCTCGACGTGAAGGAATATCTGATCGCGCGCTGCACGGGTGAATTCGTCATGACGCGCGACTCGGCCTATTCCACGTTTCTCTACGACACGCGGCCCGGCCATGAGGGCTGGAACGATGGGCTTTGCAAGATGTACGGCGTCGAGCCGCGGCACCTGCCGCGCATCATCGAGTGCCGCGACGTCGCCGGGACGCTCACCGCGAAGGCCGCGGCGGAGCTTGGCCTCTGCGAAGGAACGCCCGTCTATGGCGGTGGCGGCGATGCGACGCTCATCGGCGTCGGCGCGGGTGCGACCGAGGTCGGCCAGACGCACATCTACTCCGGCACGTCCGGCTGGGTCGGCACGGTGATGGATCATCAGGCCGTCGACGTCGCCGCGATGATGGCGGGCATCGTCGGGGCTGAGCCGGGAAAATACAACTATTTTGCCGAGATGGAAACGGCGGGCAAATGCTTTGAATGGGTGAAGGATCACCTCGTGCTCGACGAGGTGAACGTGTATCTTGCGAAGACCAACGTGGCCGAGAGCCGCGAGACGGTCTACGAGAGCCTCTACGACTATATGTCCGACACCGTGGCGAAGGTGGCTCCTGGCTCCGGCGGCGTGCTCTTCACGCCGTGGCTGCACGGCAACCGCTGCCCGTTTGAAGACGCCGCCGCGGCGGGCATGTTCTTCAATCTCCGCCTTGAAACCGGAAAGGCGCAGATGCTGCGCGCAGTGCTGGAGGGCATTTGCTTCCATCTGCGCTGGATGCTCGAGGTGCAGGAGAAAAAGACGAAAACATCCGAACCGATCCGCTTTGTGGGCGGCGGGGCGCTCTCCCCTGTCACGTGCCAGATGCTGGCCGACATCACGGGCCGGACGATCGAGACTGTGGAAAACACGAAAGACGTCGGCGCCATCGGCGCGGCGATGCTCGCCGCAGTGGGCAGCGGCGCGTTCACGAGCCTTTCGGACGCGGCGAAGCTCGTCGCCGTCAACGGCACATACCGGCCCGATCCGTCGACCAAGGCGGTCTATGACCGGAATTTCCGGGTCTTCCGGAAGCTGTACGCGGCCAACAAAGAGAATTTTGCGATCTTGAATCGATTGGAGGGATAACCATGGAAGAACAGGAACTGCGGAACATCGTCGTCGCCACTGGGCCGGAGCTGCTCTGCGAGGGCCTTGTCGCCCGGACGTGGGGCAACATCAGTGCCCGCGTGGACGACACGCATTATCTCATCACGCCGAGCGGCATGGATTATGAAAAGCTGACGGCGGACGACCTCGTCCTCTGCGACCGCGTGCGCGGCACGTTCGAGGGCAGAAACCGCCCGTCGAGCGAGCGCGGCGTCCACGCCATCGCCTACGAGCTGTTCCCGGAGGTCGGCTTCGTCATTCACACGCATCAGGTCTACGCGACGGCGCTGGGCCTTGCGGGCTTCCAGCGCGGGAGCTTCACGGGTGACGAACGGGTGCGGCTCGGGGGCGCAGCAGTCGCAGGATACGGCTTATCCGGCTCGAAGAAATTACAGGCCGGCGTCCGCGCCGCGATGGAGACCGGTGCGCACACCGTCTTCATGCCGCACCACGGCGCGCTCATCTGCGGGCGCGACCACGAAGAGGCGATGCTGCGGGCCAAGCTGCTCGAGACGCTCTGCCGCCGCTGCTGGCGTGGGACGCTCACGCAGGAGGCGGTCCTTCCGGCAGCGCAGCAGGATTCCATGCTGGCAAAGGTGCGGCATGCGCACCCGAACGCCCGCTTCGTCACGACCGACGCGCTGCTGACGCTCGCGGCGCTGCAAAAACCGCTGCGCGCGCAGCTGGACGATATGGCGCAGATGATTGGCGTGAAGATGCCGTGCGCGGAGCCGACGGCGAGCAGTATTTCTGCTGCATTGCGCCACTCCCCTGCCGTCCTCGTGCCGGGGATCGGCGCGGCAGTCTCGGCGGAAGATCCGGGCGACTGTGAGGCGCTGGGTCTGCTGGCCGACAAGGCGGCCATCTCCGCGCTGCATGTGCTCGCACTCGGCGCGAAGGCTGACCTCGGCCTGGGCGACGCAGCGCTCCAGCACTGGGTCTACGTCCACAAATATTCGAAGCGGAAGGGGTAACGACGATGCAGAAAAAGAAAGAGGTCTGGCGCGCGGTCAAATTTGTGCTGTTCTCCGCCTCGGCGGGCATCATCCAGATCGGGCTGTTCACGCTGCTCAATGAGCTGGCCAAGTGGAGCTACTGGCCGTGCTATCTGATTGCGCTGGTTGCGTCGGTGGTGTGGAACTTCACGCTGAACCGGAAGTTCACGTTCAAAAGCGCCAACAATGTGCCGAAGGCAATGGCGCTGGTGCTCTGCTATTACGCGGTATTCACGCCGCTGTCCACGATTTTCGGAAACTGGCTGGTAGAATCCTGCCACTGGAACGAATATCTGGTGACAGTCCTCAATATGCTCTTGAATTTTGTCACGGAATACCTGTTCGACACGTTCGTCGTCTTCCGCGGCAGCATGGATACGAATGACATCGCGAAAAAGGAGGACGCGAAATGACAAATTGCGGCATCAGCCGTTGGGACGACCCCAACGAGATCAACGCGAGGCTGAAGGCCCTGACCAGCCAGCCGATCTGGGAGGTCACGGACGAGTATTATAACAACGTCATTCTGAAATACTTTGACGAGCAGTGCACGGGCTCGAAGGCGGTCTATGAGGAGTCGAAGGAGTACATCCCCGGCGGCGTCCAGCACAATCTGGCGTTCAACAAGCCGTTCCCGATGTGCATGGCCAAGGCCAATGGCGCATACCTCTACGACAAGGACGGCAACCGCTACATCGACTTCTTACAGGCTGGCGGCCCGACGATCCTCGGCAGCAACTATCCGGTCATCCGGGAAAAGGTCATCGAGCTGCTGAACGAGTGCGGCCCGGTGACAGGACTGCTGCACGAGTCGGAGCTGATGATCGCGCGGGAGATCAACCGGCACATGCCGAACGTGGAGATGTTCCGTATGCTCGGCAGCGGCACGGAATCCGTGATGGCAGCGATGCGCATCGCGCGCATCGCGACCGGCAAGAAGCGCGTCATCAAGATCGGCGGCGCGTACCACGGCTGGTCCGACCAGGTGGTCTACGGGCTGAAAATTCCGGGCAGCCGCGCACTGCTGGAATCCCACGGCATCCCCGGCGGCTGCTATGAAGCGACGGACGAAGTCCGTCCGAACGACCTCGAGATGCTCGAGGAAATGCTAAAGCGCAACCGCCTGCTCGGCGGGACGGCGGCAGTGCTCGTGGAGCCGGTAGGACCCGAGAGCGGCACGCGCCCGGTTGCGCACGACTATAACGCGGGCGTCCGTGCGCTCTGCGACAAATATGGCGCGCTGATGGTCTTCGACGAGGTCGTCACCGGCTTCCGCGTGGCGCTTTCGGGCGCACAGGGCTATTTCGGCGTCGTGCCGGATCTGACCGTGTTCGGCAAGATCGTCGCAGGCGGCTATCCGGCGGCGGGCGGCGTCGGCGGCAAGAAGGAATATGCGCAGCTGATGGCGGCGGGCCTCGCCACAGGCAAGCACCGCGCCTACGTCGGCGGCACGCTGGCTGCCAATCCCCTCTCCTGCCTCGCGGGCTACACGGCCATCCGCGAGATCGAACGCACGAACGCCTGCGAGATCGCAGGACGGATGGGCGACCGGCTCTGCGACGGGCTGAAGGGTCTGCTTGCGCAGTATGGGCTGCCGTTTGTGGCGTACAACCAGGGCTCGATCGTGCATCTGGAATGCACGGGCGCGATGAGCTTTGACTTCTCGTCGATGTCGTTTGCAAAGTCGGCGATGGGACTGCTCAAGCACAAGGACATGATGTATGTCCGCAAGGATTCGATGGAGCGCATGGGCGCGGCCTACATGGCGAACGGCATCGTCACGCTCGCAGGCAGCCGGCTCTATACCTCGATGGCCGACACGCCGGAGATCATCGACGACGCGCTGAATCGGTTTGAAGAGGTCTTCAAGCATGTCCAGAAGACGAATAAGGGTATGCTGTAAAAAAAGAGGCCC
>ENA-UOJT01001511-UOJT01001511.1-human-gut-metagenome-genome-assembly--contig:-C15-NODE-1511-length-15097-cov-24.829743_pt1 | contig 15097 bp, 7 predicted proteins | sample MGYA00242357_ERZ723904 | MGnify/ENA metagenome assembly ERZ723904 | reverse complement strand
ACGCAAGATTATGCTCAATTTTTTGTATAGTTTTTAATTGGTGCTTAGTATTAGTCAAGCGTATCATCAGGCGGAATGTCTGCTGCCCGAGATAAAGCACTCAAAGTTTAATATACATTAAATAAGAACAAAATGGCAATCTTTTTGCTCATATTTGTTTGTTTAACTATATTGACAAAATTGGGCCAAAATTGTATAATAATAATGAGTTGAATTGCATAAAAATCAGCTTTTAGGCTAAGAAATACATTGATATCTGCGTGACCTTACAATAAGAAGGGGGGGAGCATCAACGGATAATACAAGGCAGAAGCATATGCGTGATATCCTTATCGCATCTGTTATCATTGCGGCAACTGTTGTGTGCTGTGCATTTTTTATCATAAAGCTTATCAGGAAAAACTTGGAAAGTGCGGGCGATATAGTATCTATTCTCTGCATTGCGGGAGCGGGCGTGTGCATTATCACAGCTGCAATCGTGCTGCTGCTTACAAGGCTGAGGGCTTCACAGGAAAAGGAAAATCTGGAGCACGTTATAGATCACCTGAATGCTATGGCGGTTCTGTGGGATACTAATTTCAGCTATGTCCGTGTGAATAACTCTCTCGTGCGCATCACGGGCTACTCCGAGGAGGAGCTTCGTGACCCTGCAAACCTTAAAAAGATACTCCCTGCGGACGCTTTCAGTGAAAATCTTCAGGCTATAGTAAATAATAAGGACGAGGAATTTTTCTTCAAGGCAAAGGACGGCTCTGTTGTGTGTACCGTCTGGAACACTTCCATCGTTTCAAGGATAGTTACCCATAACGAGACACAGACCATTATGATATCCATTGGCCCCGATCTTACCGAGGTCAACAAGATGAGGAACGAGATAATCTCCTACTCAAAGAAGCTGGGCGAGTCGGAAAGAAAATATGCCCTTACCACGGGCCTTTCCGAGATAGGTCTGCTGCTGAGAGAAGCAGATAATCCCAAGTATTACTGCTCCACACGTCTCCGTTCCATGCTGGGAATAGTTTCCGAGGACGGATACATTGAAGAAAGCGTGCTGAGAAAGGCTTTCCACCCTCAGGACAGGGTTATATTCGACAGCTTTGCATCGGGCATGAAGACTATCCATGACGATGTGCGTTCAGATGAAGTCCGCACCGTTGACTTCCGTGCCATGAGCGCAGACGGAATGTATCACTGGTACAACTTCCGTTACAAGGCTGTTTCCGACAGCGGCGAAAAGTGTATAGGCGGCGCAATAATCGACATCACCGCCGACAAGGAAAAGGATCTGGTAATCGAACGCATGGCGTATATCGACGAAGTTACCCAGATCTACAACAGAAACAAGTTCATGCTCATGGGCAATGAGATCCTGGAATGCACCCGTGATGACAGCAGCATTGATTACTGGATAATCGTATTCGATATTGATAATTTCCACATTATAAACGATACCTGCGGCTATGCCAACGGAAACCTGCTGCTGAGAAAGTTTGCTTCCGCACTTTCCGTAAACGTGAGCGAAAGCGGCTTTGCGGCAAGAATAGGCGGCGATAACTTCGCCCTCATCGTCCATACCGACGGCGACGATCAGCTGCCGGTGCGTATAATAAAGAGCGTTCAGGCGGATATTGCCGATATCGGCGGAATGGGCCTGGAGGCTCAGAACCTTACCTGCTCCGCGGGCTACTGCCTTATGTCAGACGGCGGCGGCTGCGAGTTTGCTCAGGTGCTTGACCGTGCCGAGTTCGCACTCAGCCTTTCCGACGGAACCAAGAACTCTATCCTCCGCTTTGATAATCACGCCCATGATGCGATCATTCAGGGCAACGAGATAGAAAGGGATCTTGCAAAGGCTATAGACAACAACGAGCTGGTGCTCTATTATCAGCCCAAGATAGACCTTGCAACAGGAAACGTTGTGGGCATGGAGGCTCTTATCCGCTGGATAAAGCCCGACGGCACTGTAGTTCCTCCCTGCAACTTTATCCCCGTGGCGGAAAAGTCCTTGCTTATCACAAAGATAAGCCATTTCGTGCTTTACGAGGCTTGCCGCCAGAACAAGGCATGGCAGGATATGGGACTTGCACCCATTACCGTTTCCATAAACCTTACCGCTATCGACTTTTATCAGACAAACGTTACCGAGGTCATAAGCACAGCCCTCAGGGAAACAGGTCTTGCCCCTCAGTGGCTTGACGTGGAGCTTACCGAGAGCCTTGCCCTCAAGGACATCGACCATGCGGTGGCTCAGATGAAGGAGATAAAGGAGCTGGGCGTAAAGCTCTCCATGGACGATTTCGGCACAGGCTATTCGTCACTGAGCTATATCCAGATACTGCCTATAACCGTGCTGAAGCTGGACCGTTCCTTTATAATGTATCTTGAGGATGACGCTATCTCCCGTGAGATAGTCTCCGCCGTTATCAGGATAGCAAAATCCAAGAAGATAGAGACCATTGCCGAAGGCATTGAAACTATAGGTCAGGCTGATATACTGAGAGAATCGGGCTGCGATCAGGCTCAGGGATATTTCTTCGGAAAGCCCATGCCCGCAGACAAGTTCGAGCAGTTCCTGCGTGAGCGTCAGCCTCAGAAAACAAAGGCATAATTTACAGGAGGATTGAAAATCATGGCAAAGAAAAGAATAGGTATCCTTACCAGCGGCGGCGACTGCCCCGGTCTTAATGCGACTATAAGAGGCGTTGCAAAGGCGTGCTTCGAGACTATGGGCACCGATAATGTGCAGATAGTCGGAATACAGAACGGCTACTACGGACTTATCAATAACATTGCCAGAGAGATGGATCCCTCCGAATTTTCGGGAATACTTACTCAGGGCGGAACTATCCTGGGCACCAAGCGACAGCCCTTCAAGATGATATCCAGTATCGGCGAGGATAATATCGACAAGGTAAAGCAGATGAAGGATACCTACAAGAAGCAGAAGCTTGACTGTCTGCTCACCCTTGGCGGAAACGGCACTCATAAAACCGCAAACCTGCTTTCTCAGGAGGGCCTTAATGTTATCGGACTGCCCAAGACCATTGATAACGATATTTACGGCACAGATGTTACCTTCGGCTTTCATACCGCAGTAGATATCGCAACCGATGTTATCGACCGTCTCCATACAACAGCAGCTTCCCACAGCAGAATACTCATGGTGGAGATAATGGGCAATAAGGCAGGCTGGCTCACACTTTATGCAGGTATCGCAGGCGGTGCGGACGCTATCATCATTCCCGAGATACCCTACGATATCAACAAGATATGCGAGGCAATGCAGAAGAGAGCCGATAACGGTCATCGCTTCTCCATCGTTGCAGTTGCAGAGGGAGCATACAGCAAGGAAGAGGCAAAGCTCAAGAAGAAAGAGCGTGCAAAGCAGAGACTTGACGCAGGCATCACCACAGCAACAAATACCATTGCTTCCCAGATACAGAAAACAACCGGAATCGAGACCAGAGTGTGCGTTCCCGGACATATGCTCAGAGGCGGAAGCCCCTCCGCATACGACAGAATACTTGCAACACGCTTCGGCGTAAGAGCAGCACAGCTCATTGCCGCTGATAAGTACGGCGTTTCCGTTGCAATGATAAATGCAAAGATAGGCGAAAATCCTCTCAGCGAGGTTGCGGGAAAGACAAAGTTTGTTGACCCTCAGGGCAACTACGTTATCACCGCAAGAGACCTGGGCGTTTCATTCGGAGACTGAGTTTCAGAACAGATATAGAAAAAGGGCTGTTGCATAAGATGCGGCAGCCCTTTTTTAGTAAGCGTTAGAGCATCTAAATAAAAGAATTTGCACAAATAAGCACAAAGGTAAAGGGTTTAGGTCAAGCCTTTTTCCCGAAAGGCTTGCGGGGGTCAAGGGGGCGGAGCCACATTGTCGCTGTCCGCAGACAGCGAAATCTTTTTGCTGACGGTAAATGTAATTAAAGCAAGAGCCAACAAATCAAAAATCCCTCAAAGCCGCCTGCACTGTGAGTTCAAAGCCCAGCAAATGAATATCCTCTCTCAATATAAAAAAACTATTTCATGCAGGCGGCTTGAAATCAAGAGACGTTCCGTCAGGAACGGCGATTTTGATTTCCGCCGTAAGGCGCAGGTACGGACAAAACCATATTCAAAAATGCAGTATCTGCACTTGACAATTTCACTCCGCTTTGCTATAATAAATTATATATGTATATAAATCGGGCGATTTTGCCTTAAAAAGATTGGAGTCTTATAAATTATGGAATGGACAGGTCTTAACCAGCTCCGTGAAAAGTATCTTTCTTTTTTCGAGAGCAAGGGTCATACAAGATTACCCAGCGCTAATCTTATTCCTCAGGGAGACAACAGCCTTCTGCTCATCAACAGCGGTATGGCTCCTCTTAAAAAATTCTTCCTCGGCACAGAAACGCCTCCCAATGTGCGTGTAACTACCTGCCAGAAGTGTATCCGTACCCCCGATATCGAGCGTGTAGGTAAGACTGCCCGCCACGGTACTTATTTTGAAATGCTCGGCAACTTCTCCTTCGGCGATTACTTCAAGAAGGAAGCTATCGCATGGGCTTGGGAGTTCCTCACAGGCGTGCTGGAGATCCCCGCTGACAGACTGTGGATAACCATTTTTGAGAGCGATGACGAGGCTGAGAGCATCTGGATGAACGACATCGGAATTCCCAAGGAGAGAATTATCCGTCTTGGCAAGGCTGATAACTTCTGGGAGCACGGCAGCGGCCCCTGCGGTCCCTGCTCCGAGATCCACTTCGACAGAGGCGAGGAATACGGCCCCTTTGAGAGCTTTGAGCAGGCAAGCGACTGCGACAGAGTTATCGAGATATGGAACCTGGTATTCTCCCAGTTCGACAGCGACGGAAACGGCCACTACGCTGAAATGGCTCACAAGAACATTGATACAGGTATGGGTCTTGAGCGTCTTGCCTGCGCTATGCAGGGCGTTGACAACCTCTTCGAGGTAGATACCGTTCAGAACATAATGAAGCACATCAGCCGCATTGCAGGCGTAAATTATAAGGAAAACGAAAAGTCCGACGTTTCCCTCCGTGTTATCACCGACCACATCAGAAGCACCACATTCATGGTAGGCGATGGCGTTACCGCTTCCAACACAGGCAGAGGATACGTTCTCCGCAGACTGCTCAGACGTGCAGCACGTCACGGCAGACTTCTGGGCATCAAGGAGCCTTTCCTCTACAAGGTTGCAGACACTGTTATCGACGAGAACAAGTGCGCATACCCCGAGCTTGAGGAAAAGAGAGAGTACATCAAGAAGCTTATCCTCAACGAGGAAGAGAGCTTTGCAAAGACCATTGACGCAGGTATGGACGTTCTTACCAAGATGCTGGACGGCATCGAAAAGGGCGGCGTTCTTTCCGGCGAGGATACATTCAAGCTTTCCGATACCTACGGCTTCCCCATTGACCTGACCAAGGAGATCGCCGAGGAAAAGGGCATTTCCGTTGACGAGGAGGGCTTCAGAGCCTGCGTTGACGAGTCCAGAAAGCGTTCAAGAGAGGACAGACTTGCAAAGGGCGGCTCTTCATGGGACGAGGACGCAATGAGCAATCTTGACCTCCCCAAGACTAAGTTCACAGGCTATGATTATTCTCAGCTTGAAATAAATGCAAAGGTTCTTGCCGTATTCAAGGACGGCGCAGAAGTTAGCGAGCTCAACGAGGGCGATGACGCAGTTGTTATCCTCGATGAAACTCCTTTCTACGCTGAGAGCGGCGGACAGGTAGGCGACACAGGCGTTATCACCATCGGTGAGAGCCGCTTTGCAGTTACCGATACCAAGAAGACCGCAAAGGGTCAGTACCTCCACTTCGGTACAGTTGAAATGGGCGGTCTCGGCAAGGGCGACAGCGTTACCGCTTCCGTTAACGTTGAAAAGCGTTACGCTATCATGAGAAACCACACCGCAGCTCATCTGCTCCAGGCAGCTCTGAGAAAGGTTCTGGGCGACCATGTTCATCAGGCAGGTTCTTATGTTGACGCTGAGAGATGCCGTTTCGACTTCTCTCACTTTGAGGCAGTTACACCCGAGCAGCTTTCCGAGATCGAAGCTATCGTAAACAAGGATATATTTGACGCTATCCCCGTTACCATGACCGAGATGCCCATTGAAGAGGCTAAGAAGCTTGGCGCAATGGCTCTGTTCGGCGAAAAGTACGGCAATATCGTAAGAGTTGTTGAGGCAAAGGGCGTTTCCGTTGAGTTCTGCGGCGGTACTCATATCGACAACACCGCTCGTCTGGGACTGTTCAAGATAATCGGCGAAAACTCCGTAGCTTCCGGTATCAGACGTATCGAGGCTGTTACAGGAAGCGGCGTTCTCAAGCTCCTGAACGAAGTTGAGAACAGAGTAAGAGAAGCGGCTCATATCCTCAAGGTCGGCGATATGTCACAGCTGGCTGAGAAGATAACCTCCGTTATCGAGACAAACAAGGGTCTTGAAAAGCTCAACGAAGCATTCAAGAAGCGCATTGCCGATGGCGTATTTGAGGAAGTTCTCAGGAACTGCCGTGAGGTAAACGGCGTTAAGGTAATGGCAAATATGCTTACCAACGTTGGTTCCGATATGTACGACAAGTTTGCTGACAGAGTTAAGGAAATTGAAGAGCCTTTCATTATCCTTATCGCAGGAACAGCAGATGAGAAGCCTAAGTTCCTCTGCGCTTGCTCCAAGGCAGCTGTTGCCAAGGGCGCTAATGCAGGCAAGATCGTAAGAGCTGCTGCTGAGATAACAGGCGGTAAGGGCGGCGGACGTCCCGATTCCGCAATGGCAGGTATCGGCGATAAGAACAAGATCGATGAAGCTATCAACGCATTTGACGGCATCGTTGCTCAGTTTGTAAAGTAAGGGAGAACTAAGATGGAAGATTGTCTTTTCTGCAAGATCATCAACGGCGATATCCCCTCCAAGAAGGTATATGAGGACGATATGTGCTATGCTTTCTACGATATAGCTCCCGCAGCACCCATTCATTTTCTGGTTATCCCCAAGGAGCATATCGCTTCCGCAGCTGAGATAACTCACGATAATTCCGCTGTTGTGGCGCATATTTTCGAGATAATCGCTCAGCTTTCCAAGGAAATGGGCATGAAGGACGGCTTCAGAGTAGTTTCCAACTGCGGAGACTGCGCAGGTCAGACTGTTCATCACCTGCATTTCCATGTGCTTTCGGGCAGAGATTTTACCTGGCCCGCAGGCTGATAATACCGATAGTCAATAAAACGAACCGCCTGTCACTTGAAATAAGCGACAGGCGGTTTTTGCAAGTCTTACAAAAAAGGACTGCCGCACCCGCAGCAGTCCTTTTATACTAATCTTCAATCGTTCTATAGGCAAAGCCGACAGATGAAATAAGACCAGTCTGGGAAAGCGACCGCAGGCGGGCTTGCCGCCCGGCAAGGGAGCTTGACGAAGAATGGGCTTATTTCAGCCGAGGATTTGTCTGTAGGTTGATTGAAGATTAGTATTATCTTTGTATTCCGTAAGCATATCAGCTGAGCTGCTTTATGGTCTCCACAGCAGCCTCATAATCAGCCTTTAAGCGGTTGAGCATCTCTTCATTGGTGTTGTTGCTGCCGCCACGCAGAGCTTCCGTAACTTCAAAAGAGGAGCGGTAAAGGTTGTCCATTCCCAGATTCTGGCAGATGCCCTTTAAGGTGTGCGCCGCACGGAATGCCTCTTCCATATTTCCGCTTTCAAGATTTGTGAATATATTTCCGCAGCTGCCGTCCGATAAGAACTTTACAAGAAACTTTCGGATTATTGCATCATTGCTAAGTCTGCTCAGCACGTTGCTGTAATCTCCGCCGAGCTGTTTGTAGCATTCTTCAATAGTCATAGACCAATTACCTTCCTTTAATTCTTTTCTTCGCTGCCTGTGTCGATTATTCTTCCAAGTGCGCCTATGTATTTGGGCGGATTGTCCTTGGTCCACAGCGACCTTGCTATTATCTTGTATCTGCTTGTTTTTCCGTTGTATGTGATATCCGTCTCATATGGAGTGATGTTGGGAGCGGCGGCTGTGGTGCTGCGGAGCTTGCTTATAAGCTCTGCTCCCTTATCGCCCAGAAATTCATTCTTTTCACGGTAAAGATATATCACGCTGCTTTCATAGCCCAGAAGCTTTGCGCCGTATTCGGAGAGAGATACCGTCTCCACCTGAGCGTCATACTCGAACTGTATCTCCTTGATATCGGAGGTAAAGAACACCCTCTTTTCATGCTCCGCTTCAAGCAGCTTGGAGCTGTAGCTGGACTGGTCGGATATCTTGTCCTCGATTATCTCTTCGGTGACATTCATAAGCATCTGCTTGTCGATCTCGCCCTTTGAGTCCATATCAAGCTCGTGGGCAATGTTTCCGCTGATGTCCTTTAGGCACTCCAGCAGCAGGGGATTGAACGCACCGCACTGACCGTCCATTATCATTTCCATGGACTTTTCGTGTGAGAATGCCTTTTTATAGCATCGCTCGCTGGTAAGAGCGTCGTAAACATCTGCCAGAGCCACTACCTGAGCGGAAATGGGGATATCTTCGCCCTTTAATCCGTCGGGATAGCCCTTGCCGTCATATCGCTCGTGGTGCCACCTGCATATCTGATATGCCACATGGACAAGGCTCTTTTTCTCCTGATATATGGGCAGATCCCTGAGCATATTTGCGCCTGCTGCGGCATGGGTCTTCATTATGGCAAACTCTTCGTCTGTGAGCTTGCCGGGCTTGTTGAGTATCTTGTCGTCAATGGTTATCTTTCCGATATCGTGGAGAGATGAGGCTGTTATTATCTGGAGAATATCTTTCTCGGTAAGGTCATATTTATCTGTTTTCTGCACCAGCCTGCGGAGCAGCAGCCTTGTTATGGTCTGTATATGGTGGACGTGCATACCGCTTTCGCCGTTCCTGAACTCAACGATGTGGCCCAGAATGTTTATCATTGTGCGGTTGTCTTTTTCCTTTGCATATACCTGCTCTTCAACGATGTTCAGCAGACGCTTCTGCTTGTTGTAGAGCATAAGGGTGTTGTCTATCCTGCGGTGTATGGGGTAGCTCTGATAGGGACGCTGGATATAGTCCGTAACGCCCAGATCATATGCTTTCTTTATAAACGAAAAATCGCCCTCTGCGGATATCATTATAACGGGAATGGAGTCTATCCACTTGTACCTGTTCATAAGAGCAAGCACCTCAAAGCCGTCCATTTCGGGCATTACAATATCCAGCAGCACCAGATCTATCTCATTCTCATGAGCCTTGATAGCTGCGATGGCTTCCTTTCCGTCGGCAGCTTCTATGGTGTCATAATCGTCTTTGAGTATCTCAGCAAGCATTTCACGGTTCATTTCGGAATCGTCCACGATAAGTATAGTTGACCTGTTCTTTTGTTCTGTGTTCATGTTACCCTCCCATATGTTTATTTTAAAAGGGATATCATACAGTCACATGAATATGTATCTGTATCACAGCCGTTATTCAAAATGCCTCAGTCTGACTGAATGTTCATAGACGAACACATTTGTAAAAATACGTATATCTCGGAACATTTTGATAAGGTTGCTTCATAATATTGTCAGCGGTCTGCGGCAAGCGTTAAACGTTTTCGTATATACACTTCGGCATAAAGTGACAACATCTCGATTGTGATTATACTACATTTTGCGGCAAACTTAATATCCTTTTAACGGGTTATTTGGTGAATTTTATGTTAATTCTTTGCGATTACTCATAGTCTCACAGTCTATACTGCATAATTTCGTGCTTATGCAGTCAATGTCAGAAAATTTTTTCAAGCAGAAGACAGCACTGGCTTTTTGTCGCCGGTGAGCTGGTAATAATTTTCCTGATATTATATATAATCTGCTTCACCAAGAGCCTTAATACTGATCACCAATAAAACTATAGACAAAAAATCATCGCATAATCCATATACGCAAGATTATGCTCAATTTTTTGTATAGTTTTTAATTGGTGCTTAGTATAAGAGGTTATTTGTGTCGGCTTTTTTATTAGCCACACAACCAAAAAGGACTGCTGCGATTGCAACAGTCCTTTTGATTTTTATTCAGCCTTTGCCTTTACCAGATCAGATGTGGTGAGCGTTGTCCATTTACCGTTAACATATGCCTTGACTCCGTAAATGCCCTCTTCCGAAGTGCTTATCCTTACGGAAAGCTTTGTGGTCTCGGTAAGCTTTACCGCTCTGCCGTCGTTTATCTTGTAAACCGCATACTTTTCTGCGCCCTCAACTGCTTCCCAGCTGAGCTTTACGCTTCCAAACCCTGCGGACACCTTTACAAAGGGTTTGTACATGATAGTCACCTTTGCTTCATCGGAGTAGTTGCTGAGATAGCTTCTTCCGCTGAGGGTGTATTTTACAACAAATCTGTATGTCTCGCCGTTGGTGAGCTTTTTGAATGTGATGGTTGTTTCGTCTGTCTTCTTAACGCTGATAAGTGCATCGTCCGAGTCATAGACATAAACCTTGTAGCCCTTTGCTCCGCCTATGCTGTTCCAGCTGAGTGTAACGGAGCTTTCGTCTGTCTCAACGCCGATGCGGAGCTTTTCGTAGGTTATGCCTGTTTCGATGTAAAGGGGAGCGAATGTGTAGTCGGGGATATCGTAGGTCTTATTATCCTTTATCCTCTCTGTGCCTGTTACGCTGCCGCATACTGTGCAGGTGTAGGTGAGAGTTCCTGTGTATATCCCGCCTGACTGAGCAGTTCTGCCGCCGTCGGGAGTGTGAGCCGATACGTCGGTTCTTTCGCCGCAGTCACATTCATGCCAGTGGTATGTTCCGTCATGCTTCCATTCGCTGCCGAAGGAATGGACGTGAGCTTCCTTGGAGATAATTTCTGTCTCGGTGTATCCGCATTCTGTGCAGGTGTGCTGACGTTCGCCCTCATGCTCCTCTGTTGCGGGGATCGTAACAGTCCAGCCGCCGTAGGTGTGAGCGGACTTCTCGATTATCTCGCCGCACCATGGGTTTTCGCATATCCTCCAATGGTCGGTGCTGTCGTTAGACCGGCTTGCCGAGGGAGTATGACCTGTGGGAGCAACTGTTCCGCCGCATACGGAGCAGGTAGTGTTATTTGTGCAGGAGAGAGTATTTGTGTTGCCGCTGTGGTCGCATTCGGACCATTTTGCGTAGAGTGTGATATCGGCAGTAACAGTGTCGCTGTCGAAATCCCACATATTCTCGCAGGTGCTTTCCTTGAACCAGCCCTGGAAATAGTAGTTTTCAGCAGTGGGAGCGGCAGGCTCGGTTATCTTTCCGCCGTAGGTGGTTTTCTGCTGAGTGGGAGCGGTTCCGTGGCCGTTTGCGTCAAAGGTGACGGTATATTCGCCCATTACCAGCATTACGGTGTTGTTTTCGCCGTTGATTATTGCGTAGTCTGGGTTATCGGTGTGGAAATATCCGCTGTAATCAGCGTTGTTTGTGCCTGTGAGGCTTACGGGAGCGGTACTTGTGGGAGCGGGGATAGCAGATACGCTGATGTAGGAATTTGCTCCCGGTCCGTTTGCATCAACAGCCAGCTTGCTGCTGTTAAGGAGCATATCGGGGTATTTGCCTGCTGAGTTATCCCTGATGATGATATCGCCTGAAACAGTAACGTCGGGGGAGGCGTTAGTTCTTATTCCGCTGCCGTGATCTGCTGTGTTGCCTGTAACGGTAACATTGTTAAGAGTAAGCTTGCCGATAGTCGAGATTCCGCCGCCGTTCACAGCGTTGTTGCCTGTTATCTTTGTGTTTGTAACTGTCAGAGTGCCTGAATTGCTTATTCCGCCGCCGTCGCCGTTTGCGGAGTTATTGGTGATAGTGCAGTTTGTTATCTGCATATCGCCGTAGTTGCTGACAGCGCCGCCGTGGGGAGCTGAGTTTCCGTCCATTGTTATGCCGCTTATTGTTATTGTGCCGCTGTTGTAGATGCAGCCGCCTGCCTGTGTTGAAGTGCAGCCCTTTCCGCCCGAAAGCTTTCCCGCTGCCATGCAGTCGATGATATCAAGGCTTCCGTTGTTTGCGAATATGCCTGCGTTTGCGGTCTGGGTAATGCTGTGACCGTTGAGGCATATCTTGACGATGCTGTTTCTATCTATCCGAATTTCGCTTGTAAGGGTGAGGTTTTCGGTGAGATAATAATTGCCCGAAGCAAGGGTTCCGCCCTTGAATGTGCTGTCAAGTCGGTTGCTATAGGTAACGCCGTTGCAGATGTGGGCAACTGCGACCTTGTAAGGGTAATTTGTGTTGCCCGAAGCCGTTATTGCATATCCGTCAGCGATATAGCTGTCATCGGGCTTGGTTTTGAAATAACCGCCCTTGATGAATTTGGTGTGACCGGATCCGCCCTTAACTGTTCCGCCAAAGTAGCCGCCTGTGACTGTGCTGTTACCATGAAATTCAACTTCTTTGTTAAAAGTACCGCCTGTTATCATTGAATTGTCGTTGCAGCGAACTTCATTATCAAATACACAGCCGCTTACCTTGCCGTTATAAGATATATTTGATGCGTATGAGCTGCTTATCACTGCATTTCCGTACAGGACAGAGTTGCTAAAGCCGTAATAGTAACGGCTGAGAATTAACTTTCCGCTTTTTGCATCACAATTATTAAGGGTAAGCGTGCCGTAGCTAATCACATAATTTGATAATGCGAAATTCTTTCCGTTAAGGCATATCTTGACATCGGAGCCTGTATTGATTTCGATGTCGCTTGCAAGTGTGATATCCTCTGTCAGATAGTAATTACCCGAAGCAAGGGCTCCGCCTGTGAATGAACTGTCAAGAGGCTTATCATATGTAACGCCGTTGCAGGTGTGTGTTGCAACGACCTTGTAAGGGTAATTGCTGTTGCCCGAAGCTGTTATGATATATCCGTCAGCGATGAAATTGTCATTGGGCTTGGTTTTGAAATAACCGCCTTTGATGAATTTGTCGTCGACTGTTCCGCTCGCAACAGTTCCGCCAAAGTATCCGCCTGTGATAACGCCATAATCGTGGACGGCTACTATTTGATTAAAGGTACCTCCTGTTATCTCTGAATTTTCCATGCAGACAAATTTATGGTCAAATATACATCCGCTTATCTTGCTGGTACCTTCTGTACTTGAGAAGATTGTATTGTTTATCACAGCATTTCCGTACAGTACAGAGTTATTATAACCGTTATAATAGGTATTCACCTTTCCGTTTGCAGCATTGCAGTTATTAAGGGTCAGTGTGCCATAGTTGTTCACATAATATTCTGAAATGCTCTTTCCGTTAAGGCATATCTTGACATCGGAGCCTGCTGCAATTTTAATTGTGTCTGTAAGGTCGATATCCTCTGTCAGATAATAATTGCCCGAAGCAAGAGTGCCGCCCTTGAATGAACTGTCAAGGGGCTTATCATAGGTAACGCCGTTGCAGGAGTGAGTAGCAACGACCTTGTAAGGGTAATTGCTGTTGCCCGAAGCTGTTATTGCATACCCGTCAGCGATGAGATTGTCATCGGGCTTGGTTTTGAAATAACCGCCCTTGATGAATTTGCCGACTGTTCCGTTTGCAACAGTTCCGCCAAAGTAGCCGCCTGTGATAACGCCATGATCGTGGACGACTACCATTTGATTAAAGGTACCTCCTGTTATCTCTGAATTTTCCGCGCAGACAAATTTATGGTCAAATATACAGCCGCTTATCTTGCTGGTACCTTCTGTACTCGAGAAGACTGTAGTGTTTATCACAGCATTTCCGTACAGTACAGAGTCATTATAACCGTGATAATAGTTATTAAGCTTTCCGTTTGCAGCATTGCAGTTATTAAGGGTCAGTGTGCCACGGTTTTCCACATTATATCCTGAAATATTTTTTCCATTAAGGCATATCTTGACATCGGAGCCTGCTGCAATTTTTATTGTGTCTGTAAGGTCGATATCCTCTGTCAGATAATAATTGCCCGAAGCAAGATATCCGCCCTTAAATGAACTGTCAAGAGGCTTATCATATGTAACTCCGTTACAGGTGTGGGGCATTACTACTCTGTAGGGGTAATTGGTATCGCCTGAATCTGTTATGACATATCCGTCAGCGATATATCCGTGATAAGGCTTTGTTTTGAAATAACCACCCTTGATGAATTTTTCGTTAGGGTTATATACGGATATTGCTTCGCTGAAGTAGCCGCCTGCGATAATGCAGGAATCAAAGACTTTAACCTCTTGGTTAAAGGTGCCGCCTGAGATAACCGCAGAGTTATGGATGTATGTTTTATCTAAAAAAGTGCCGCCTGTTATCTCTGAATTAGCTGTGCATGAAATAGCATTATTTAATGTACAGCCGCTTATTTTGCTTCTGCCCTTTACGTCCATCGGTGAGTAGATCGCTGCATTTCCATAAAGTACAGAGTTGTTATAACACAAAAAAGTGAATGAGTATGTATTTATTATACCATTTGCGGTGTCACAGTTATTAAGGGTCAGTGTGCCGTAGTTATTTATTGTATAGCCGTATCCTGTAACATCTTCAGTATTGATACTATTACCATTAAGGCATATCTTGACATCGGAGCCTGCATTGATCTCAATTTTTTTTGCCAGCGTAATACCCTCTGTCAGATAATAATTGCCCGAAGCAAGAGTGCCGCCTGTGAAGCTGCTGTCAAGGGGTATGTCATAAGTAACGCCGTCGCAGGTGTGCCCTGACGGCATTTCACTTGCCGATACGCTTGCATTGCTGCTCGGTATCAGCACAAACGCCATACAGAACGCCAGCGCCCAAAAGGCAGTCTTCAAAAAAGCTGTTTTTTTCATAAAATTCCTCCCTTACACATTTATAGTTTATAAATGCTATTATACACATAATACCATAAAATTACATTTTTGAATATTGATAAATTACACAAAATTATATCTTATATTTAATCGTTTGTACAATATTAAATAACTGCTTTTACACTTTTTATCGGTAAAATTTCGTTAAGAGATCTTAATGCTTGCGATGATATCTGGGTTTGAGCGAATTTTCAGTATTTTCGCCTGCTGCAAAATGCTCGTCGATTTTATTTGCTTTGACTTAAAATATATTATATTATACACGCAATATC
>ENA-UOJT01001501-UOJT01001501.1-human-gut-metagenome-genome-assembly--contig:-C15-NODE-1501-length-15131-cov-5.819846_pt1 | contig 15131 bp, 14 predicted proteins | sample MGYA00242357_ERZ723904 | MGnify/ENA metagenome assembly ERZ723904 | reverse complement strand
CACGGCGTTTGGCTGACGGGTCGGCGTCGCCGGGGAGGACTTAATGGGAACGGACGGCAGCGTCAAAAATATCCGCTGCATTTCCAGTCTGAACATCCGCGTCGCCCATGAAGCGAAAGGAATCGCGGGCGCGGTGCTGCCTTATTTATATGAAGAAAAAAAGCTATGCAGTACGTTGTTGATTTCTCCTCCGGGCTGTGGAAAAACGACGCTTCTTCGGGATATCATCCGGATGGTTTCCGATGGAAACAGGCTGGCTGGTGGAATGACAGTCGGCGTTGTGGATGAGCGGTCGGAGCTTGCAGGCTGCTGTGATGGGATTGCGGTCAATGATCTTGGAATGCGGACAGACATTTTAGACGGGTGTCTAAAAGCTGCCGGAATGCTGATGCTGCTGCGTTCCATGGCGCCGGATGTTGTGGCGGTGGATGAGCTGGGAGACCGGGAGGATACCACTGCGCTGGAGCAGGTGCTCAAATGCGGGTGCAGCGTGCTCGCTACGGTTCATGGAGGTTCGTATGAAGAGCTGAGCCGGAAACGGTTTTTACAGCCGCTTTTGCAGGCTGGCGCGTTTCAACGGTATTTGGTGTTAAAACACTGCGACGGCACCTTTTTCGTCGAGCAGGTACGGGACGGAGACGGACAGCTGCTGGCGTCCGGTCTGGCATGCTGCGTCTGATCGGTATCTGCCTGACGCTTGCCGGGAGCTTCGGGAGCGGGCTCGCCTTTTGCCGGGAAAAAAGCAGACATGCCGGAACACTTTTTTTGCTGGCGGAGCTGTTTTTGCGGATGGCGGAGGAAATTGGCTACAGCGCAGAGCGCCTGCCGGACGTATTTTCCCAAATGTCAGTCTGGCTGGCAAAGGACGCAGAAAACGATAGTTTCGGAAAAGAAGAAGCGTCAGCGCTTGCAGAGGCACTCCTTCACACGTGCAGACCGCCTGGAGCAGGAGCGCAGCGAGCCACTGGAAGTAGTGTGGAACGCAGAACTCGGTGCATGGGCAGCTCAGACGGTGCTCTCGAGGGAAGAAGCCAAAAAACTGCTTTCCTTTGCAAAGGAGCAGGGCTTTCCAGACCGGGAACGACAAAGACAGTGGATGCTCAGGCTGTCCGGCGAATTCAAAAGCCGGGCGGAATCTGTTTTTGAAAAGGCAGCGTCAGAAAAAAGGATGGTGTTGTCTGTCAGCCTGGCAGCTGGAGCGCTCGTGGTTGTGCTTTTTTGGTAAAAACAGATCATCTGAAAGAAGGGGTGCAGGGATTAGATGGAAGTTGGACTGATCTTTAAAATAGCGGCAGTGGGGATTTTAGTGACAATTTTAAGCCAGGTGCTCAAGCACAGCGGCCGGGAAGAACACGCATTTTTGCTCTCCCTGGCGGCGCTGATTCTGGTGCTAAGCTGGATTGTACCCTATATTTTCGATCTGTTTTCGACGATTCAGACGTTATTTTCCTTATGAATTTCTGAAAGAAAGGGAGGAATGCAGATGGAGCTGGTGAAAGTGTGCGCGTTCGCTCTGATGGGAGTACTTCTTGCACTGCAGTTTAAAGGTGGAAAACAGGAATATGGCATCTATCTGGGCGCAGCATTGGCGGTTGTGGTATTTTCCTGCACCCTTTCCTATATGGGACAGGCAAAAAAACAGCTGATGGGATTATGGCAGCAGCTTTCCGGCGGGCAAAGTTATCTGACACTTCTGTTTAAGGTGGTCGGAATTACGTGGATCAGCGAGCTGGTTTCCGGAATCTGTAAAGACAGCGGTTACAGTGCGGTTGCATCCCAGGTGGAGCTGTTTGGAAAAATCGCTATTCTGTTTGCCGGAATGCCGATTTTCCTTGCACTGGCGGAAACGATTGCAGGATTTGCAGGAGGGTAAGGGGTGGAACCTGGGAATACAGAGCATTATCTGGAACAGTTGAATCTCACAGAGCTGATGGAGCAGTTAAACCGGTGCTTTTCTTCTGCGTTTTTGGCAGATTTTAGTCTGGAGCAGCTTTTTTCAGATATTCTGTCCGGAAATGGAAAGGAGGCACTGCAGCTTTTGGGGCGCCAGATCGCAGGCAGCGTGGGACAGGAGTTTTCCGGGATGCGGCAGATTTTATCGGTTTTATTGCTGCTCGGCATCCTGTCGGTGCTGGTGACTTGCCTGATGGGAAGCTTTGAAAATCAGCAGGTGGCGCAGATCGCCCATGATATGTTTTTTTTGTTGGTGTTGACCGTACTGTTAAAGGTATTTTCGGCGGTGTACCGGATTACCAGCAGCACGCTGGAAACGCTGAAGCAGTTTTCACACCTGACCCTGCCGGCGCTTTGTCTTTCGCTGGGACCTGCAGCGGGCAGTGTGACGGCGGCAGGGTATTATGAGCTTGCGCTGGGGCTCATTTTTCTGATAGAACGGTTCCTTTCCGGGTTTTGCCTGCTGTTGCTTCCGCTCTGGATGCTGCTGGTCGTGCTGTCCGGCGTATGGGAGGAAGGGCGACTGAGTGCGATGATGGAGCTGGTGGAAAAATCCTTGTCCTGGATTTTGAAGTTTTGCCTCGGAACGGTGACCGGTCTTGGCGTGCTGCAATCGATGGTGGCACCAGCGCTGGATGCCTGGAAGCGGACGGCTGCGCAAAAGGCGATTGCTGCAATTCCAGGTCTTGGTGATCTGGCAGAAGGAACGGCGCAGGTGCTTTTAGGTTCTGCGGTTCTGGTTAAAAACAGCCTCGGCATGTTCGTCGGAATTTTGCTCGCTGTCCTGCTCGTCGTCCCGCTTTTGAAAATCGCGGCATACGGTGTGGTGCTAAAGCTCGCCGGGGCGTTTGTCGGACTTGTGGCGGATAAACGTCTGACCGCCTGTATGACAAAAACGGCGGATGTGGTGTTTTCTTCGCTGAAGCTGGCGGGCACCGGCGCAGCATGCTTCTGGATACTGGCGGCGATTGTGAGCTGCCTTGCAGGAAGGCTATAGAAAGGAAGAGCATGGAAAATCTGCTGCAGGTATTAAAAGAGGCAACCCTGTTTATTCTGACGACACAGTTGTTTCGTCATCTGCTTCCTGGCAAAAAATATCTTCCATATGAAAATGTGATTTTATCGATGGCAGTGCTTTCGATGCTGATTGTGCCGATCCTGTCCGTCGCAGACGCAGACTTTCCGGGAGAATTCGGGGAGAGGGTTGCTTTGCTGGAGACGGAAAATGAGATGTTTTCGCAGCATCTGGAGAAGCTGGAGGAACAGGAAACGGGATTGTTTCATAATAATATGGCAGATTCGATCGAGGTGCGTGTGCAAAAGGAGGCGGAGGCGGCAGGCGTCAGAGTAAAAGGAGTGCGGCTGCTGGAGGATGGGACGGTTTTTATCAGCGTTTCCGGGCAAAAGCACGCAGAAGGGGCAGGGCAGGACTACGGCATATCGGTCGAGCCGGTCAGACCGGTCGGAAGCACCAAAGCCCGGCAGGAACAGTTTGTCCTGGCGGATGGGGAAGCTTTAAAAGGCACTGCGCGGGAGGATTTAAAGGAGCGGTTTGCCGCTGTGATTGGAATCGGTCAGACCCAGCTGGAGGTGGTAGAAGTTGAATAAGCTGTTTTCCTGGTGTCGAAAAAAGATGACAAAAGAAAATATGATCGTACTGGCGCTGTCAGGTGTTCTTTTGATGGTGGTCGCGATTCCGACCGGAAAAGAAAAAAATAAGACGGACGAAAGCAAGTCCGTTCAATTGGACACTCAGACGGTTACAATGGATTCAGAAAGCAACAGTGCACAACAGGAGGCGATGGAAGAAAAGCTCGCTCAGTTTTTATCCCGGATGGAGGGTGCAGGCAGGGTGGAGGTACTGATCACCTACGCTTCCACAGAAGAACAGGTCATAGAAAAGGAGACGCCGTCTGTCACGAATTCGCAGACGAGTGAGAACGACGCAGGCGGCACGAGCCGGGTGATTTCCGAGTCCTCGCGTCAGGAAAACACGGTCTATCAGACCGGCAGGGACGGCAGTAAAACACCGTATGTGACCCATACGCTTTCCGCAAAGGTGGAGGGCGTGACGGTGCTTGCACAGGGTGGGGATTCCCCCGTTTTGAAGAAGAACATTACCGAAGTCATTGAGGCATTATTTGATATAGAGCCTCATAAAATAAAAGTAGCAAAGATGGCGGACACCCGGTAAGCCTGCTGTAATGCATACCGGAGGCGTGCCGGATCAAAACAAAGAGCAATGCGGAAGGGAGCAGAAATTGAAAAACATGTTCAAACGCAATCAGGTCATGATTACAGCGCTTGCTATTATGATAGCGGTGGCTGGGTATCTGAATTTTGCAGGGACAAAGGTTGGAGAAGAAGAGCTGGCGGACGTCGGGGCGTCTGCCGGGCAGGAATCGGACATGGAAGCATTGTTGGAGCTTTCGGATGAAGATGGAAAAGGGGACATCGCAAGCCTGGATTCGGATACGGAGGATGTGGCGGCGGAGAATTTCCTGAATGAAAATATGCAGACGATCAGCGATCAGGATGTTGCAGCACTGACGGATGACGCAGCAGATTCTGCGGAAGAGGCGCTGGATGCCGAGGTGCAGGAGGGAGAGATTCCGGGCGAAGCGGTCTATACCAACTCCGGCTCTGTCAGCAGCCTTTCCGGGGCGCGGCTTTTAAAAGAACAGACGCGTGCCAAAAATAAAGAGACGCTTTTAGAAATCATCAATAACGCCAACATCGCAGAGAATCAGAAGCAGGAAGCGGTTGATGAGATGATCGCGCTGACGGATCTGACAGAGCGGGAGACGGCGGCAGAAATTTTGCTGGAGACAAGGGGCTATGCGGACGCTGTCGTGACGATTACGGATGAATCGGCAGATGTTGTGGTCGGCATGTCCGTGCTGTCGGACGCGCAGTGTGCGCAGATCGAGGACATCGTGGCGCGCAAGACCGGAATCGCCGCGCAGAATATCGTCATCAATCCACTCTCCCGGTAGGAGAGGCGCAGAACGCGTTGTCCCAGGCAGAAAAAGCAGCGTTGTTACGGCTGTTTCGAATCCCCAAAAGAAATGCGTGCCAAACAGAAGAAAATATGATACACTGATTCTAATTGTGCAGATATGCGGCTGCCTGCATGGAAGAATGGAGGCGGCTGGTTTGGATTATGAAGACAGGAGGCATCCGGCAGACGGTCCGGATGTTTCCTGATAGAAAGACGAGGAGAAATACGTTGGGCAATCTGAAAGAAGAAATCAACAGAAGAAGAACATTTGCAATTATCTCTCACCCGGATGCCGGAAAGACTACTTTGACAGAGAAATTCCTGCTGTACGGCGGAGCGATCAACCTGGCGGGTTCCGTGAAAGGTAAGGCAACAGCCAGACACGCAGTTTCCGACTGGATGGAGATCGAAAAGCAGAGAGGTATTTCCGTAACCTCTTCCGTCCTGCAGTTTGAATACGATGGCTTTTGTATCAACATTCTGGATACGCCGGGACACCAGGACTTTTCAGAGGACACATACCGTACCCTGATGGCGGCGGATTCTGCAGTCATGGTTATCGACGCGAGCAAGGGCGTAGAGGCGCAGACCCGAAAGCTGTTCAAGGTCTGTGTTATGCGCAAGATCCCGATTTTTACCTTTATCAATAAGATGGACCGCGACGCGAACGATACGTTTGACCTGTTGGACGATATCGAAAAGGAGCTGGGCATCGCAACCTGTCCGATGAACTGGCCGATCGGTTCCGGTAAGAGCTTTAAGGGAGTCTACGACAGAGAAAAGCGCTGTGTAATCACCTATTCTGATACCGAAAAGGGAACCAAGGAAGGCGAAGCAACCGAGATTCCGCTTAGCGAGCTGGACAAGCTGACCGGCTTTGTCGGCGAGAACTTAAAGGAAAAGCTTCTGGAAGAAATCGAGCTTTTGGACGGTGCGAGTGCAGAATTTGATCTGGAGCAGGTACAGGCAGGCGAACTGACCCCTGTATTTTTCGGTTCAGCGCTGACCAACTTCGGCGTGGAGGACTTTTTACAGCACTTTTTACAGATGACGACGACGCCTCTGCCGCGCCGCGCGGACATCGGACTGATTGACCCTGTAGAGCATGACTTCAGCGCGTTCGTGTTCAAGATTCAGGCGAACATGAACAAAGCGCACCGTGACAGAATCGCATTTATGAGAATCTGTTCCGGCAAATTTGAGGCGGATATGGACGTCAAGCATGTCCAGAGCCAGAGAGTTATGAGACTTTCCCAGCCGCAGCAGATCATGGCAAACGACCGCAAAATCCTGTCGGAAGCCTATGCCGGAGATATCATCGGCGTATTCGATCCGGGCATTTTCTCCATCGGCGATACGCTCTGTATGCCGAAAGAGCAGTTCGCATATGAAGGGATCCCGACCTTCGCGCCGGAGCATTTTGCAAGAGTACGCCAGGTCGATACCATGAAGCGGAAGCAGTTCGTCAAGGGTATTACGCAGATCGCGCAGGAGGGCGCAATCCAGATCTTCCAGGAGTTCAATACCGGTATGGAAGAGATCATCGTCGGTGTTGTCGGCGTCCTGCAGTTTGACGTTTTAAAATTCCGTCTGGAAAGCGAATATAATGTTGAAATTCGTCTTGAGCCGCTTCCTTATGAGCATATCCGCTGGATTGCAAATAAAGAAGAGGTCGATTTGACGAAGTTAGTCGGCACCTCCGATATGAAGAAGATCAAGGATATGAAGGGCAATCCGCTGCTCCTGTTTGTCAATTCCTGGAGCGTCGGCATGGTGCTTGACAGAAATAAGGGACTGGAACTTTCCGAATTCGGGAAAAACTAAACAGACCGGGAGATGCCTATGGAAAAAATCCTTGCAGGCGGAGCAAATACGGATGGAAAAGAAATCGCTGCCTTTGAACAGAAAGCTTCTTTTAAAATTCGCGTTGTACGAAATGCCTACAGGTTCTGCAGTGTCATATTCACAGCTCTGCTGCTGTGCCTTGCAGGCTGCGACAACGAATGGGATGCGTCCAAAGACTTGACGATTGGACAAGACTGGATTGAGGAAGCAGAAACGGATACGGCAGATCGACTGGAATCAGACCTGTTCCGGGAAGACGAAGGCAGCGAACCGCAGTCCGGCTGGACGAACACTGCCGACGGCGCTCCGTTTGGCGAAAAGGACCTGTCGGCACAGTCCGATACAGCCTTTTCCTACGGGTATTCGCAGCTGTCCGGAGACGAAGAACAGCTGTACCGGGAGATTTTAAACAGTCTTATAAGCTATCAGGAAGAAACGGAGCTTTCTGTAAAGGATCCGGAAATGGTAGAGCGCGTGTTCCGGTATGTGATGGCGGATCACCCGGAAATTTTTTATGCGGACGGCTATGAGGTGACGACTTATCGGCTTGGAACAGAAATTCGCAGGATCACGTTTACCGGAACCTGGACGCTGGAATCGGACGAAGTTCTTTCGCGCCGGGCACAGCTGGAAGCGGCTGCAGCGCTCTGGCTGGAAGGGCTGCCGGACGGGACGGACGATTTTGAAAAGGCGAAATATATTTATGATGCGTTGATTTTGCGTACGGAATACGAACAGGGCAGTGCAGACAGCCAGACGATCTGCTCCGTTTTGTTAAACCAGCGTTCCGTCTGCCAGGGCTATGCCAAGACGTTCCAGTATCTGTGCCAGCTTGCAGGGATACCTGCGATGCTCGTTACCGGAGATGTGAACGGGGAAGGACATGCCTGGAATATCGTTTTCCTCGACGGGGACTGGTATTACATCGATCCGACCTGGGGAGACGCTTCCTATCAGAGAGAAGAAGGGGAAGAAACGCCCACGCTGACGGAAACGGTCAACTACGATTATTTTTGCGTGACGACACAGGAGATCGAACGGACGCATTCGATGGATGACAACCAGCTGCTTCCGGTCTGCAATGCGGTGCAGGATCAGTATTACCGCCATGAGGGACTGTATCTGCAGAGTGCGGACAAAGAAAAAATCGACGAAATCTTTGCACGCGCAGCGCAAAAGGGCGCGCCGATGGTTTGTTTTCAGTGTGCGGACGATACCGTTTATCAGGAAGTGTACCGGCTGTTAATTGAGGAACAGGGGATCTTCGCATATCTGCCGGAGTCGGAAACAACGGCAGCGTACCTTGATTCCGACAGAGAAAGGACGTTCTATTTCTGGTTTACAGAGGTCTCGTGACGGATACCGGACAGATTTCGTGCCTGTACAGGAAACGAAGTCTAGCCAAACCAGAAGGATTTTGTTATAATGAGATGTGAGAGTAAAGGAGGCGCCATTATGGGAAAAGAAACCGTTAAAAATACCTATGTACTGCAGGAGGATGAAAACATCGGCACTGTTCAGATTGCTGATGAAGTTGTTGCAATTATCGCATCTTTGGCCGCTACGGAAGTAGAAGGTGTTTCTTCCATGGCAGGCAATATTACCAACGAGCTGATGAGCAAGGTTGGCGTAAAAGGTCTGACAAAGGGCGTAAAGGTAGAGGTATTCAACCATCAGGTAAGAGCTGAGCTGGCTGTACTGATGGAGTATGGATACAACATTCCGGCTACCAGCCAGAAGGTACAGGAACGTGTTAAGAATGCAATTGAAAATATGACTGGTCTGACTGTAACGGATGTTAATATCCGTATTGCAGGCGTGAATATGAGTGCCGGAAAACACTGATACAGAAAGCCGGATGGGAGAACAGATGAACAGAAGAGAGCGGAGAGAACAGATTTTTATGCTGCTGTTTCGGGTAGAGTTTAATCAGAAGGACGATATGCCGGAGCAGTGTACCCTTTTCCTGGAAGATGGAGATACCGAGATTTCCGAAAAGGATGCTGCCTATATCCGTTCCAAATATGAAAAAATTGCAGAGAAACTGCCGGAGATTGATAAGCTGATCAATGAAACAGCGATAGGCTGGGATACCCAGCGTATGGGAAAGGTGGAACTGACGATCATCCGCCTTGCGGTTTATGAGATTCGGTTTGACGAGACGGTTCCGACCGGCGTCGCAATCAACGAAGCAGTAGAGCTTGCAAAGAAATTCGGACAGGAAGGTTCCTCCGGATTTGTAAACGGTATTCTGGCGAAATTTGCATGAAAAATGTCTATACAGTAGCCCAGGTAAACGGATATATCAAAAATATGTTTACCCAGGATTTTTTACTCCAGTCCATTCTGGTCAAAGGCGAAGTGAGCAATTGTAAATACCATTCTTCAGGGCATATTTATTTTACCCTGAAGGATGGAAAGGGCGCAATTGCCTGTGTTATGTTTGCCGGCAACCGGAGCGGACTGAAATTTCATATGCAGGAAGGACAGCAGGTCGTCGTCGGAGGGACGATCGACGTGTTTGAACGGGACGGCAGATATCAGCTGTACGCAAAGTCGATTACGCTCGACGGGGCAGGACAGCTGTATGAGCGTTTTGAACAGCTCAAGCGGGAGCTGGCGGAGCAGGGGCTGTTTGCACCGGAATATAAACAGCCGATTCCTCGTTTTATCCGGACGCTCGGCGTTGTGACTGCACCGACTGGAGCTGCAGTGCGCGATATTATCAATATTGCGACGCGACGCAATCCATATGTGCAGATTATCCTGTATCCTGCGATCGTGCAGGGAGAGCAGGCGCCTGCGAGCATTGTCAACGGAATACGGGCGCTGGAACGCTGCAAGGTTGATGTGATGATTGTCGGGCGTGGCGGCGGTTCCATCGAAGATCTCTGGGCATTTAATGAAGAGATTGTCGCACAGGCGATTTTTGACTGCAGTGTTCCGATTATTTCCGCAGTTGGTCATGAAACGGATACGACAATCGCCGATTTTGTTGCCGATCTGCGTGCGCCGACGCCGTCTGCAGGTGCAGAGCTTGCGGTTTACGATTATTCAGTGGTGCAGACGCAGCTGGATGAGCTTGCGCTGCGCTATACCAGACGGATGAAACAGCAGATCGCATCTGCGAGGATGCGCCTGTCGAACGACCAGATCCGCCTTTCCCATTTAAGCCCTGCAGGACAGATCCGGGAAAAGCGAAGCTATCTGGTTTCCCTGGAAGAAAAGCTGGAACGGCAGATGCAGGAAAAGCTTCGGGAACGCAGGTATCAGGTATCCTTATATGCGGAAAAATTAAAAGGCCTGTCGCCACTGGAAAAGCTCAGTCAGGGATTTTCCCATGTGGCGGACGCAGAAGGGCGGACGGTAACCGACGTCAATCGGATACAGGTCGGAGAGCTGGTGACGATCCATGTCAAAAACGGACGGATTGTTGCACAGGTGAAGGAGAAAGAAGAATGGACACAGCCGAAAAAGAGCTGACGCTGGAAGAAGCATTCTTACGTCTGGAAGAGGTGACAAGGGCGCTGGAGGATGAAAATATCTCTCTGGAGGAGTCCTTTACCGTATACCAGAAGGGAATGGAGCTTTTGAAATACTGTAATGAAAGCATTGATAAAGTGGAGAAAAAGGTTCTCGTCTTAAACGGGGAGGGAAAACTGGATGAATTTTAAAGAAACGCTTGCGGAGAAAACAGTTCATGCAGAAGACGTTTTAACAAAATATCTGCCGGAAGAAAAAGGCTATCAGAAAAAAGTCATCGAGTCGATGAATTATAGCGTCCTGGCGGGTGGAAAACGTCTGCGCCCGATTCTGATGGAAGAGAGCTTCCGGCTGTTTGGCGGGAACTCTGCAATTGTGGAGCCTTTTATGGCAGCGTTGGAAATGATTCACAACTATTCCCTGGTACACGACGACCTGCCTGCGATGGATAATGACGAATACCGCCGGGGACGCAAGACAACCTGGAATGTATATGGCGAGGGCATGGCGGTGCTGGCCGGGGATGCGCTGTTAAACAAAGCGTTCGAGACGGCAACAGAAGCGTTTTCCATGATCGGGGAAGCAGCAGACATCGCAGCCCGGTACGCTGCTGTCGCAAAGGCACTGCAGATTCTCGCCAACAAAGCGGGCATCTATGGTATGATCGGCGGACAGTGCGCGGACATCTGTGCAGAAGAGCTGCCGGCAGATCATGTGACGAAAGAGCTGCTCTGGTACATCCACAAAAATAAAACGGCAGCGCTGATTGAAGCGGCGCTGATGATCGGAGCCGTTCTGGCAGGAGCACCGGACGAGGCGGTAAAGAAGCTGGAGCAGGCGGCGGAAAATATCGGCATCGCATTCCAGATTCAGGACGATATTTTAGATGTGACCAGTTCTCTGGAGGTGCTTGGCAAACCGGTTGGAAGCGATGAAAAGAATCATAAGGTAACCTATGTGCGGTTAAACGGACTGGAACAGTCGAAAAAAGATGTGGAAGCGCTGTCGGAAGAAGAACTGAAGATTCTTTCTTCCTTTGACCGGCGAAATGAATTTCTGGAAGATCTGGTTCGTGCACTGATTACAAGAGAAAAATAAAGAGGGGGATGCTTATGCTTCTGGAACAGATACAGCAGACAAATGATATCAAAAAAATAAATCCAAAGGATTATCCGCTTCTTGCAGAGGAAATCCGTCAGTTCCTGATTGAGAAGATCAGTGTAACTGGCGGGCATCTCGGCTCGAATCTGGGAGCTGTCGAGCTGACGATGGCGATGCATATCGCGCTGAATCTGCCGGAAGATAAGATCGTATGGGACGTCGGGCATCAGTCCTACACCCATAAGCTGCTGACCGGCAGACGTGAGGGCTTCGACCATTTGCGCAAATACGGCGGAATGAGCGGATTTCCGAAACGCAAAGAGAGCGACTGCGACAGCTTTGATACGGGACATTCCTCCACTTCGATTTCTGCCGGACTGGGACTTGTGCGCGCAAGAGATATTCAGGGTAAAACCAATACCGTTGTTTCCGTGATCGGAGACGGTGCGCTGACAGGTGGAATGGCATACGAAGCGCTGAACAATGCGGCGAGGATGGAGACGAACTTTATCATTATTTTAAATGATAACAACATGTCTATTTCCGAAAATGTGGGCGGTGTTTCCAAATATCTGAATAACATCCGTACTTCGAACGCCTATTTGGACATCAAGGACAACATTTACGACGCACTGCGCAACACGCGTTACGGAGACGGCGTTGTGACCGGTGTGCGCCGCGCCAAAAACAGCTTAAAACAGCTGGTGATTCCGGGTATGTGGTTTGAGGATATGGGGATCACCTATTTAGGGCCTGTGGATGGACACGATGTCAACGGACTGGTTCGGGTCATCCGCGAGGCGAAGCGGCGCAAAAACTGCGTCCTGATCCATGTTTTGACCCAGAAGGGCAAGGGCTATGCTCCGGCAGAGAAGCATCCGGCGAGATTCCATGGGGCAGAGCCCTTCGATGTGGCAACCGGTGTTCCGGTAAAGAAAAAAACAAAAGCCAACTATACAGATATTTTTTCTACCGTCATGGTAAAGCTTGCGGCGCGCCATCCCGATGTGGTGGCGATTACGGCGGCGATGCCGGACGGAACCGGATTAAAGCGTTTCCGTAAGGCATACCCCGAACGGTTTTTTGACGTCGGCATTGCGGAAGAGCATGCAGTGACCTTTGCAGCAGGTCTGGCGGTTGGCGGACTGCATCCGGTTGTGGCGATTTATTCTTCGTTTTTGCAGCGTGCCTACGACCAGATTTTACACGATGTCTGTCTGCAGAATGTTCCGGTAATCTTTGCGATTGACCGGGCGGGGCTGGTCGGAAGCGACGGTGAGACCCATCAGGGCATTTTTGATCTGTCGTTTTTATCGTCCATCCCGAATATGCACATCATGGCGCCCAAAAACAAATGGGAACTTTCCGATATGATGAAGTTTGCCTATGATTTCAAAGGACCGATCGCAATCCGGTATCCCCGCGGCGAGGCGTATGACGGGCTGGCGGACAAGCGTGCGGACGTCGAAATGGGCAAGAGTGAGATGCTGTTCGAAGAAGAAAAAATTGCCCTGTTTGCAGTCGGCAGCATGGTAAAGACTGCGGTAGAGGTGCGGGAAGCATTGAAAGAAAAGGGCATTCCCTGTACAGTTGTCAACGCGAGATTTGTCAAGCCCATTGATGAGAATATGGTTCGATACCTTGCAAAGAACCACGACCTGATCGTGCCGATGGAAGAAAACGTGGCAAGCGGCGGTCTGTCCGAAAAGGTAATTACGCTCGTGGAGCAGGAAAAGCTGCCGATCGAGGTACTGCCGATTACGATTCCGGACGAATATGTAGAGCACGGCAATGTAGATATTTTGAAACAGGAGATCGGAATCAGTACCTCCGCTGTCCTGGAAAAGATAGAAAAGGAACTGGAAGCAAAATGAAGGAACGCTTGGATGTCCTGTTAGTGAAGCAGGGACTTGCAGAATCAAGAGAAAAAGCCAAGGCTGTGATTATGGCGGGAGAGGTCTTTGTCCAGGGACAAAGAGAGGACAAGGCGGGAGCCATGTTCGATGAATCGAAGGTGACGATCACGGTAAAGGGAAGCTCGCTGCGTTATGTGAGCCGCGGCGGTCTAAAGCTGGAAAAGGCGATGGCGTGCTTCCCGATCACACTGGAGGGTGATATCTGTATGGATATCGGTTCTTCGACCGGGGGCTTTACGGACTGCATGCTGCAGAACGGGGCGAAAAAGGTTTATTCCGTCGATGTCGGACACGGTCAGCTCGCGTGGAAGCTGCGGCAGGACGAGCGCGTTGTCTGCATGGAAAAGACGAATTTCCGGTATCTGACGAGGGATCAGATTGCGGATGACCTCGATTTTGCATCGGTGGATGTTTCCTTTATTTCCCTGACGAAAATCCTGCTTCCGGCATGGAGACTTTTAAAATGCGGCGGACAGATGGTTTGTCTGATCAAACCACAGTTCGAGGCAGGTCGGGAAAAGGTCGGGAAAAAGGGCGTTGTCCGCGATCCGGCAGTGCATCGCGAGGTCATTGCAAAGGTTATGGATTTTGCGGCGCTTTTACATTTTTCCGTGTTGGGGTTGACCTGGTCGCCGATCAAGGGACCTGAGGGAAATATTGAATATCTGATTTTTATACAGAAAGAAGAGCAGCCGGAAGCCTATGAAAGCGAACAGGCGGCAGAGGCTGCACTGGAAGAGACACAGGCTGCTAAAGGCGGTATTTCCGAAACAGAAGAAAATCGCCAGCTGATTGCGAGGATCGTAGAGCAGGCACACGAGACGCTCAAAGAATAAAAATCCGGGCAGGGGAAAGAATTATGAAACATTTTATTATCATTACGAACCGCCCGAAAGATCCGGATCTGGAGATCACCCGACGAGTGCAGGAGCTGTTGAAGCTGCGGCAGGCGTCATGCAGTGTTTATGCGGACGAAATTCCGAAAGAGGAATGGAAGCGGATTCTTCTGAGGGAGGGAGACCGGACAGATGCGATTTTGGTACTGGGCGGGGACGGGACGATGCTGCGGGCGGCGCGGGATACGGCGGATAGCCAGATTCCGATGCTCGGGATCAATCTGGGAACCCTCGGCTATTTGACAGAAGTAGAAAAAAGTGGAATGGAAGATGCAATAGACCGGCTGGTGGCGGGCAGCTATCAGGTAGAAGACCGAATGATGCTGTGCGGACAGATTTACCGGCAGGGTAGGATGGAAGAGGAAAACAGTGCACTAAATGATATCACGATCACGCGCTGCGGCCATCTGCGAATGTTGTATTTTCAGATCTATGTAAATGGAAAATTGTTAAAGGAATATCATGCGGACGGCATTATCATTGCGACGCCGACTGGTTCAACCGGGTATAACATGTCGGCAGGCGGTCCTCTGGTAGAGCCGGGCGCTCAGATGATTCTGCTGACGCCGGTTTGTCCGCATACCCTGCAGACGAGAAGCATCGTCCTGCGGGCGGACGATGAGATTATTATCCGGATTATCGGCAAGGCGGGGCGGGAAGAGACCGGGATTGAGGCATGCTTTGATGGGGCGAGAAACGTGGAGCTGGCTCCGCTTGACGAGGTGCGAGTAACCAAAAGCATCAAGACGACTTCGATTATCAAAATCAGTGAAGCCGGTTTTTTGGACGTGCTGCATCGGAAGATGAGCGATTAACCGTCTGTAAGGGGAGAAAACAGGAATGAAACAAAACAGACATCAGAAAATTGCAGAGCTGGTATCACGCTATGAGATCGAAACCCAGGAAGAGCTTGCGGAAAAATTAAAAGAAGCCGGA
>ENA-UOJT01001497-UOJT01001497.1-human-gut-metagenome-genome-assembly--contig:-C15-NODE-1497-length-15146-cov-219.345902_pt1 | contig 15146 bp, 12 predicted proteins | sample MGYA00242357_ERZ723904 | MGnify/ENA metagenome assembly ERZ723904 | reverse complement strand
ATCACCCAATATTAGGTGATGCAAAGATACAAAATATTGTTTGTCAATCAGTTATGAAATACGTGTTTTTTGAGTGACGAAGTCAGGAAAAAGCTGCCGCAAAAAGTTGTATTTTGTTGTTTCCCTTTCAGCAGGCTTGTCTGAGCTCAGGTTGTTATACGTTGTACTTGTTGTTTTAGTTGTTTTCCCTATATCAGCAAGAAGACCCAGTATAAAGTATTGACGAATAGGTTAACGCGCGATTAACGGTGATTAATGTTAAACCCCATAAAGTTTAAATTTAATTAAATACGAGCGCCCCCAGCGACGTGGTCACGAATCTTTTCGTACCTTTGGAAAATTAAAACAACAAAGGCCTAATGACACTGACCACACCAACAGAAAACGACCAACCCGCTCTTTTGCCCCATCCGAGCGATAGTGCAAAGCAGCCCAAATACACGAGCCTATGAAGCGCCACCCCGTTCATACCCTCCTGTGTTTGATACCCCTCGCCTTGACCCTCGCCTCCTGCGAGAAAGTCGAGGTGGTTGACGAAGCCCCTGCCGACGGCGAGACCACCACCGTCCGCATCCTCGCCCGCGCCGCCTCCCCCTCCGACGACCTCTACCCGCTGCGCCTCTATGCCTTCACCAATGACGGCACCCTGTGCTCCAGCCAGACCGTCACGGCCGCCGACGAGAAGATCAGCCTGTCGATACCCCAAGGCGTGGAGACCCGTGTGGTAGCCGTCTCCGCCGACGAGGCCACCTATACCATCCCCGCCTCCCCGTCCATCGATGGCGTCATCACCCCCAACGCACCCCAGCTTCCTTCCGACGCCCCCGACTTCGCCCGCACGATGGCCCGCGGCTACGTCACGTCCCACCCCCTGCAGGCCGCCCTCGCCGACCTCTCGCCCAGTTCCCCCACCGCCGCGCTCAGCATGCAACTCCACTACCAGATGGCCTCGGTCCGCTTCACGCTCTCCGGCCTCCCTGCCTCCTGCGGCAAAGCCTACGTCCGTGTCGCCTCCCCCTACGAGGCCCTTGCGCTCAGTGGCGAACTCACGGGATCACAGAAGTCCGTCGTCCCCCTCAGCCGCTCCGCCGAAGGCCGCTGGGTCTCCAACGAGGCTTTCCTCTTCCCCACCACGGGCGCCCAGACCGTTTTTACCATTGCCTACGAAGATGACGCCGAGGAGCAGTATGCGCAAGTCACCTACCAAGCCCCCTTGCGTGCCGGCGTCCCCTACGAACTCAACGGGTCCCTCTCGGGCGGTACCCTCGAAGTCACGGGTAGCGTCACTCCCGCCCAATGGGGCACCCCCGAGTCGCTCACTTTCACCTTCTCCCCCGATGTCCCGACCGTCATCGGAGGCACAAGCCCTGGCGACACTCCCTATGAGGTGGAAACCCTTCCCGCCCCGCTCTCGCTCTGGGACGGCCATGTCGTCGTCGATACCACCTTGTGTGGCGACGACAGCAGTGCCCTCCTGCTACTCTCCGTCGCCGATTATGACGGCCTCACCTCCGCCCTCAATGCCGAGACCCCGGGCATGGCTTCCGGCCTGGCTACCAACTACCAAGAGGGCGCCCTCGCCTCCTGGCGCATCCCCACGGATGACGAAGCCCGCCAGTTGCGCGCTGCCTACCTTGCCCATCCCGATTCCTTCGAAGACCTGCTCGCCCAGTCCGGTGGCGACCCTGTAGCCATCACGGACGGCAAGGGCAACAACATCCGCTACCTCTGCGCCGAGGCACGCCATACCTATAGCTTCAAGCCCGGCTCTGCCTACAACGCCATCAAAGAGGCGGGCGCCAGCGTCCGCGACTACCACCTCCGCCTCGTCACCACCGTGCGAGTCAAACAAAAACAGCGGTAGCATACCAATGGAATAACTAAAAACAAGTATTAACGCCCGATTAATCTATGATTAACGGCAATTAAAGTTTAAAACAATGAGAATAACCCACGCACTTCTGCTCCTTTCCCTGGTGGCCCTTTTCTCCTGCTCCTCCGACGAGGACGCCACGACCGCCACAGAGCTCGAACCCACTACTGTGAATGTGACCTTCACGGGCCTTGACATTTCTATCACCCCCGACCTGAAAGCCAACGCCCCCTTGCGCGCCTCCGCCACGCAGTCGGGCGTCACACGCATTGCCTTCAAGGTCCTTGATGCCACTGGTAAAGAGGTCTATAGCGAAGACAAGAATGTCGGCTCCGACAACGACTTCGACCATGTCGTCTGCCCGCTCCATGTCGGCAAATATACTTTTGTTGCTGTTGCCCACAAAGCCAAAAACCTTGATTCGCCCGTCGCGACTGTCACCTCCACCGACAAGGCCCTCCTGACAGAAAGCTACGTCCCGAAACTCGTCTATGCCAAAACCATGGACGTGACCGTAGCGGGCAATACCACCCAGAATGTCACGATGGACTTTGACAAGCGCATCACTTCCAGTTTCAGGCTGAAAGTCACGGATGCCTATCCCGATGAAGTCACGAAGGTGCGTCTCACCGCCGATGCCTCCAAGCCCAAGGCGACGAGTCCCTTTGCATTCAGTCCCGCCACGGGTTTTGCTCCGTCAGCCCTCAGCTACACGAACACCATTTCCCGTGCAGAAAACAACCTCTCTAGTTTCACGGGAAAGGAAATAGGACTCCACTTCTTCCTTACCAAAGACGAGCAGCAGATGGACATTGTCATCGACATGCTAAACGATAACGACGAGGTCCTCTACACGCGTACTCTTAGCAATCTCACCTTCTATCGCCACAAGGAGACACGCGCCACAGGTACGTTCTTCACGAATTCTACCACTACCACCTTCAACTTCAACACGTCCGACGATACCCCCATCGACGTCCCTTTGAACCCCTAACGGGCAATCATATCCCCTCCCGAATGACGGCATGCGAAGAGCGATACTTCGGAGGGGAACAAAACGTATCAACGAATAAATCAACTTTTACAACCAAGAAACCTTAGCAGGAAATGACAGTGCAAACTGTCCTCTTTGTTGTTCTTTGTTGTTTCCCTTTCAGCAGGCTTGTCTGAGCACAGGTTGTTATATGTTGTACTTGTTGTTCAAGTTGTTTTCCCTATATCAGCAAGAAGACTCAGCAACGACGGGCTGCTTTTCCTGAAAAAGCTGCCGCAAAAGTTGTTCAGGTTGTTACATGTTGTACTTGTTGTTTTAGTTGTTTTCCCTATATCAGCAAGAAGACGCAGCAAGAAGCCGCAGCATAAAGTATTAACGAATCAATTAACGCCCGATTAACGGCGATTCATGTAAAACGGCAGCCCGCCTGCCAACCACTATCCCAAAAAAACGAATTTTATGAGCAAACAAAACATTGCCCTCATCACGGGCGTGACCGGCCAGGACGGCTCCTATCTGGCAGAACTCCTCCTCGACAAAGGCTACGACGTCCACGGCGTCATCCGCCGCTCCTCCGTCGATTACCGCGAGCGCATCGCCCACCTCGAGGGCCGCCCCCACTTCCACCTCCACTATGCCGACCTCGGCGACTCCATGTCCATCGTCGGCGTCGTCGCCGACGTGCGCCCCACGGAGATCTACAACCTCGCCGCCCAGAGCCACGTGCAGGTCAGCTTCGACTCCCCCGAGTTCACCGCCGATGTCGATGCCGTCGGCGTGCTCCGCATCATCGAGGCCGTCCGCAAGGTAGGCCTCGCCAATAGCTGCAAGATCTACCAGGCCTCCACCTCCGAACTCTACGGCAAGGTCGAGGAAGTGCCGCAGAACGAGAACACCCCCTTCCACCCCTTCAGCCCCTACGCCGTCGCCAAGCAGTACGGCTTCTGGATCATCAAGGAGTACCGCGACGCCTACGGCATGTTCTGCTGCAACGGCATCCTCTTCAACCACGAGAGCGAGCGCCGTGGCGAGACCTTCGTCACCCGCAAGATCACCCTCGCCGCCGCCCGCATCGCCCAGGGCCTGCAGGACAAACTCTACCTTGGCAACCTCGACTCCCTCCGCGACTGGGGCTACGCCAAGGACTACGTCGAGTGTATGTGGCTCATCCTCCAGGCCCGCCAGCCCGAGGACTACGTCATCGCCACGGGCGTGCAGCACAGCGTCCGCGAGTTTGCCCAGCTCGCCTTCCACTATGTCGGCATCGAACTCCAATGGGAGGGCGAAGCCGAGCACGAGAAGGGCATCTGCGTCAGCGGCCCCGACCACCTTGTCGGCAAGACCCTCGTCGAGGTCTCCCCCGACTTCTACCGCCCCACCGACGTCGTCAACCTCTGGGGCGACCCCACGAAGGCCCGCGCCAAACTCGGCTGGAACCCCAATACCACTACCTTCGAGGAACTGGTGAAGATCATGGTCGATCACGACATGGCGAAGGTTGCCTCCGAGGGCGCCGCCGCCAAGGTGCGCATGAACCTCGCCGAATACCTGGAGAAAGGCATTGTGAAATGATGAAAACGATCGACAGACGCCACGCCGTCCCCTTCGCGCTGGTCACGAGCATGTTCCTCCTCTGGGGCCTTGCCAACAACATGACCGACACGCTGCTTGCCGCCTTCAAGCGCATCATGTCCATGAGCGACACGCAGACCTCCCTCATCCAGTTCGCCTTCTACGGCAGCTACTTCTGCTTCGCCCTGCCCGCGGCCCTCTTCATCCGTCGCAGGAGCTTCAAGTCGGGCATCATCCTCGGCCTGCTCCTCTACGCCGCTGGCGCGATGCTCTTCCTGCCCGCCGCCCGCGTCGCGAGCTATGGCTTCTACCTCGTCGCCATCTACGTGATGGCCGGCGGCTGCAGCGTCCTGGAGACGACGGCCAACCCCTACGTCATGAGCATGGGCGACCCGCGCACCGCCACGCGCCGCCTCAATATCGCGCAGAGCTTCAATCCCGTCGGCTCCATCCTCGGCATCCTGATGAGCAAGTACTTCATCCTCGATGACATCAGCCTCTACTCCATCAGCGGCACCTACGCCGCCCTCGGCCTCGTCCTGCTCGGCATCCTCGTGGTGATGCTCTTCGCCCGCATGCCCTCGGGCAAGGACGACGACCGCAGCGACAGTGTCGGTGCGAGCTTCCGCCGCCTCCTCTCCAACCGCCTCTACCGCCGTGGCGTGGTGGCCCAGTTCTTCTACGTCGGCGCCCAGATCGGCGTGTGGAGCTTCACCATCCGCCTGGTGATGCAGGAGACGGGCCGCCTGGAGGCCGCCGCCAGCAGCATCTACCTGATCTCCATCATCGGCCACTGCCTCTCCCGCTTCATCTACACGGGACTGATGCGCTGGTTCTCCCCCTCGCGCCTCCTCACCTTCGGCGGTGTGATGTCCGCGCTGCTGAGCCTCACGGTCGTCCTGAGCGCCGGCACGGGCTGGATCTGCATCACCTCGCTGGTCCTCATCAGTTCCTTCATGAGCCTGATGTTCCCCACCATCTACGGCATCGCCCTTGGCGGCATCATGCGTGGCGACCACCCCGACGACTCGAAGATCGGAGCCAGCGGCCTGATCATGTCGATCCTCGGAGGCGCCCTCCTCACCCCGCTCCAGGGCATGGTCTCCGACCACACCAACATCTATACCTCCTACGCCGTCCCCGCCTTCTGCTTCGTGGTCGTGACCGCCTACGCCGTCTATGCCCACCGCTGCAAGGCCACGCTGTAGCCGTCTGTAGCATCCGCGCCTTGATCCCCGAAGCAAGGGAGTTCTAACGACCGACTAGTTGTTCTTTGTTGTTTCCCCTGCAGCAGGTTTGTATCACGCATAGCGTGTTGTCCCGGCGAAGCGTTGTAATATATTGTACTTGTTGTTCAAGTTGTTTTCCCTACCTCAGCAAGCAGCCCCAGCAGCGACTGGCTGCTTTTCCTGAAAAAGCTGCCGCAAAAGTTGTTCTTTGTTGTTTTCCTTTCAGCAGGCTTGTCTGATCTCAGGTTGTTATATGTTGTACTTGTTGTTCAAGTTGTTTTCCCTATATCAGCAAGAAGACCCAGCAAGAAGCCGCAGCATAAAGTATTAACGAATAGATTAATGTCCGATTAACGGCGATTCATGTGAAAAACGAAAGGTGCTGAGGGCGCCCCGCGCCCCCAGCACCCTACTGCTTAGTCACCCAAGTTGCCGCCGCCACCGTCGGGGTTCGTCTCCGAAGACTCCCCACCTGACGTCGTCTTGGTGAAGTAAGCCGTCAGCGACAAGTCTTCATTTACCGTCACGGTACGCGACGCCGACGTGTCCCCGTCACTCCAGCGACTGAAGGTGTAGTCGCCCGAGGCCACCGCATTGATGCTCACGTGGCTCCCCTTGTCGAAGGAACCACCCCCCGAGACCGTTCCACCGTTGACCGGACTTGCCGACAGACGCAGCGTCTTCTTCCCCTTCACCGAGGGAGCCACCGGTACGGAGTTCTCCACTGGGTTCAGCACACCGTTCGGACGCAGATAGACATCACTCACGCCACCGTAGCTGTCCGTGGCACGCTGGTAAGCCGCCTGCCCCTGATACTCCTTCAGCAAGTCGTTCTCGCAGATGAGGTGCTGCGTAGAAACCAGCGTCTTTGCCGCCTCCTTGCGGGAGTGAATCCACACCAGACCATGATCGCCGAACTCATAAGTAGCCTGCGCTGCCAAACGCCCCTCCTGCACCGAGAAGCCACGTGCGTCCACGACTGTGAGGAGCTTCGCCTCAGAAGCCTTGTCCAGCACGACGCAGCAGGCGTCCACCGCCGCCATCGGAAGCATCGTCACGTCGTTCACCTCCTGTCTGACCAGAAAGAACGTGATCTGGTCGCCATACTCGTAGAGACCGTTGTTCTGCACCACGGCGTTCGAAAACTCCTTCACCGTCGTCTCGTCCGTGATAGCCAGGTCGCCCAGACTGATGTCCGTCACGGCCTGGTTGCCTTTCCCGTTGATCTTGATCGACTTGATGGAACCGTGCGTCACCTCATAGGGTGCCACGATGCTTGTCCCCGCTTGGGCCTCCTGCTTGGTGAGATAGACCGGAGCCTTGCCGAGATTCGCCGAGACAAACTTGTTGTAGTCGCTGCGTCCATTGCGAGCACCGCCGAAGGCGAGCTTCAGATAAGGCGTCAGCACCTGATACATACGAATGACGTTCGTCCACTTCATGCGCTGTTTCTGCTGACCATTGGTCTTCGCGTTGGTCGTCTGGGTGATCTTCTCAGACACGACGGTCTGACCACCGTTCTGCTTGAAGGTAAAGCTACCTACTGAACCCTGGAGTTTGGTTAAGATACCATTGAGTCTTGCCATAATTGTAAAGTTTTAAAAATTTGAAAATGTTTAGAGTTGGGAGCATTCTCCCTTGTTTCTCCCTTGCTTCTTCTATTGTTTCCGTATCGTTTCCGTATTGTTTCCGCTTCCGGAAGCGAGAACGATAGGAGAACGATAGGAGGACGATACGAGAACGATACGGGATTGATACGAGATCGATACGGAAACGATACGAGACCGATACGTAATCGAATTGTTTAGCCGCCGTTCTGCGGACTTGGTGGGACTGCGATTTTGTTTCATTGCCTTGAAAGTTTTTGAAGTTGATAATGATTCACCTTGCCAGTTGTTGACGGTGATTACGGATACAAAATTACGAAATGGCGCAACCGAATGCAAATCCATTCATAACCGTTTACAATCCGTTTACAATCCATTCATAATCCGTTCATAACCGTTCACAAAATGCGGCATAACGCATGAAAATCCTTGTGGAGTTCTTCTCGTGTTGTTTACCCTTCGGCAAGCCGTTTGTGTTCCGCATGGTTCCACCCTTCCATGTCTCCCAACACGTTTTCTACGGATTTTTACTTTAAAATTCTGCTAAAATCTACTGAACAGCTTAAAATGAGCTATTTATGAATAGTTCACCTCAATAGAGGTAATGACTTGGCAATAGTACCAACTTCTTCATTATACATAAGTTTGCCTTGCTTGTCAAACAACTCTGTTACGATTGCAAAGATAAATTTAAAATCTGAGAAATAACATCTTTTGCGTTGTTTTTATAGATTATTAAATTATGGTCGGAAAATGTCTCAGAAATGCAACTGTACAATATCTAAAGAAACACATATAAGTTTCATATACAGCATTAAAAACATGAGAAATGTTAAATGCAATTCCCTTTCTAACAATTCAAAGCAAAATTTTCTCGTTTGTAGATTGTTTTTCGTACTTTTGAAATTAGAATTATAAAAATGGGTATTTTTAGAATTTATGACTAAGGAGTAACAATATACCCATTTTGTAAATAAAGGGAATGTTGAACACCTAAAAATATCAATTTATGAAAACCAAAGGACGCAACATATGCGATACCCTCAAGGCTATTCGCAAACAAATAGCGGATGCCAATGGGATAGACTATTCACCCGAAGAATGCCACTTCAAGGGCGAATGCAAGGGAACTTGCCCAAGATGTGAGCAAGACGTGAGAGACCTGGAACATGAGTTGAGAATCAGACAAATGGCCGGGAAAGCCATCAAGGTCGCAGGAGTGGCATTGGGAATCACCGCCCTCGCCGCATCCACCACATCATGCGCCACCCAGAAGGGATATTATAGTTCTATATCAGAGAAAACCCTCCCTATTCTATTTCAAGAATATACGCCAAACGATTCCGTCCTCCTCAAAGAAAAAGAAGCACTAAACAAGAAAGGAGTACTTTTTGTACAAGGGCATCTCATTGACGAGCAAGGAGATCCACAAGTAGGAGCCACGATTACGGCAAAAATTTCTGGCAGCAAGACTATTGCTGACAAAGATGGAAACTTTACTATCGAGGTGGAGAAAGAAGATATAATCACCGTGAAATATCTTGGCATGCAAGACAGAATCATCAAAATCACAAAAATGAGCCAAGAGAAACTCAATATTATCACTTTGACAGAAAGCAGAGATGTCTTGGGGGAAGTCGCAGTTATCAGAGGAACAGCTCCTATCATCAAGAAAGATACTCATTCAGAAGAAGCAAAGCAAGAAAAGTACACGAATGATGGTAAGACCGCCATCATCCAACAAACCGTCGCATCAGACTCCACCAAGAGCAGCAAGCTATTTGGCGCAGCAATCGAGGAAATGGCATCATTCCCTGGCGGTTCAGCTGCATTGATGCAATACATCGCCCAAAATCTCCGCTATCCAAACATACAAGGAGATTGCAATATACAAGGAAGAGTCATTGTTGGTTTCACTGTCAATGAAGACGGAACCCTGAGTGACATCAAGGTGATGAAAAGCATTTCCCCTACCTTCGACGAGGAAGCCATTCGGGTAGTGAAAAGTATGCCGAAATGGAATCCTGCCAAGCAAAATGGCAAGGCCGTAAAAACGAAATATACAGTCCCCGTTACCTTTAGATTAGAATAAAATGAAGACCGCCCCACTCATTTGCATCGACCGCCACCGCCTTACGATAGACGGCGAGGGTGTCACCACCCTCGTGGCATTCCACGGATGCCCTCTCCATTGCAAGTATTGCCTCAATCCCCAATGCCTCGAAGCCGACGGCGTATGGCAGAAGATGGACACGGAACTGCTGATGATGAACGTGGAGATGGACAATCTTTATTTCTTGGCGACAGGAGGCGGCATCTGCTTTGGTGGAGGCGAACCACTCTTGCGAAGCGCATTCATCAAGGAATTTTGCGAGCAATGTCCTGAGGAATGGCAGTTTACGATGGAGACGAGCCTCAACGTGCCTCGCCATCACTTGGAGGAAGTCATCTCCTTCATCGACTCCTTCATCATCGACATCAAGGACATGACACCTGCCATCTACCAAGCCTATACCGGCAAGGGCAATCAGCAAGTTATTGAGAACCTTGTCTGGCTCTACTCCCATGCCAAACATAAAGATAAAATCACCCTCCGTCTCCCCATTATACCCAAGTTCAACACTGAAGAGGACAGAAAACACAGTCGTCAAGTCTTAGAAGAATTAGGGTATGAGAATTTTGATGAATTTGAATATGTGATTAGAGGATAAACTGGTTAAATCTATGCCCTACCGAGACTATGGTCTCATTTCAGTGTTGTTTCTACGGACTATCTTGCCGTTCAAGGTGGACTCACGGATATACTCAGCCAACTTGCGATTGGTTTTTCTCGCCATCAATTTCAATACCTCGTAGCTTGGCAGAGAGAATTTCTTCGTGTCAAACTTTGACAGCTTGCGAATCCTTTTAGTGGGCAGTTTTCCACCCTTTCTCCTGGCTTGTTCATGCATGCTTGTAATTCGACATACTGTTTATAGTTGGTACACTCACTTTCTGCGACCGTTGGGAACAAAAATTCTCCGCCCTTATGGTGGAGCGAGGAGTTTTGGGGTTCCCAAAACATAACCTCGCTCCCTCCTCTAAGAACAAAAGACGAGACATTTGCCTTTCAGCTCTCCATGCCCAAGGTTGCAGACCTTAATTCTCGCAATTTGCACCAAAAATCAAAGCTGCCACATTGAAGAATAAGGTCACAGATACAAACTACCTTGTTATTGAAGTGTGCAAAGGACAAGGTGATAATATTCAGTGCGCAACTTGCCAAGTGTAGTAATTGTGTTTTGTCGTTTTACTTTGTGAACTATGCCGAGTGTGTTATATGCGCTGTGTGTCCTCGGTATAGTCTGCATAAATCTAATGCCATGCTAAAACACTGCGGAGGTACGCCCAAGTGGCTGGAGGCGCAAAGCCTCCAAGGAACGTTGCTGCAACCATTTCGGAGAATAGAGCGGTTGCCAATTAATCCACAAGCACATTTTACAGCGTACCAAGTGAGGGCATGTAAAACGTTGAATTGTTGAAGATAGGTGTTATCTTTATGAGAACCAACCACTTATACCCTCAACAAACTCTCAACAAATAGCTCTACACAACAAATTACTGGGCAAAAAAGAAAGAAAGGAATGGTGTTCATGGTTTTCTCTTTTCAACATTATCTTTCTTTTGTTGAGAGATTTGTTGAGAATATGTTGAGCCGTAAATACCTGATGTTCAATACTTCTTTCATCATATTCAACAATTCAACAAAAATAAGGGGTGTTTTGTCCGTCATTTTTATGAACAGAACTCATCCCCCTACAAGTAAGAATGTCATGCTTATGCTTCAGTACTTATTCACGACAGTACGACAGCGCCAAGCCAACAAACAAGCAAGAGGACATTCAACTAAAAGCGGTTGTTCTTCTATTGAGTTGTAGGATAATGACACTACTTTTCTCTTTTGCCCCGTACAATCTCTTGAAGATGGTGGCACGAAACCGAGCTGCCCCGTATGAGTTTATACGGAAGCAAAGGGCAACAATCATCGGAAAGCCATACAACGTTTGCCAAATGCCATTGGAAGTTTCCTGTTTCTGTTGGACTTCCGACACCGTCAATAAACCATCCTTGTATATTGACCTTATCACAGCATGGAGTTTCATGGCGGTGACATGAAGCATATCAACCAATTCACCCTCACTCATCCACAAGTCTTGCAAGTTGGACGGAATGGATAACATTCCATTTCCGTCCACGGTGATTACAGTCCTTTTCATGCCATTCCCCCCATTGTCGGCATATGCCCCTTGATTCGACTTTCAAAAGCTGATATGTCATGCTCCAATTTAGTACTTGTCACCTTTGCGTAAATTTGTGTTGTGGCGATGTCCGTATGTCCCAGTATCTTGCTTACACTCTCTATCGGCATACCGTAGTTTAAAGCCAAAACTGCGAACGAATGCCGGCTTACATGAAATGAAATTCGCTTCTTGATGCCACACATTTTTGCCACTTTCTTTATACGCTTGTTTACCATGTCAAGTGAGCCAATATTAAACAAGTGCATATCTTTTCTCAATGGCTTGTAACGTTCAATTATCTGTATGGCTGCATCTATCAGTTTAATTTTGAATGGTACGCCTGTCTTTTGACGCTGAGAAACTATCCATGGAGACCCACTTATAATGGCAACATTGTCCTCTGTAAGATTCTTGATGTCAACGAAAGAGATACCAGTCCAACAACCAAACATAAACAAGTCTCTCGCAAAAGCAAAGTTGGGATTTTCCAACTCTATTCCTGCAAATATGTCCAATTCTTCCTCTGTCAAGAACTCACGCTCCTTGTGGTCTGGGTCAACGTGGTACATGGCAAACGGATTTCTCTGTATCTTGCCGTTGTAGTGTGCTGCCGTGACGATATGCTTCAATGGTATGGAGTATATCCAAATGGTAGATTGCGTGAGTCCAATGACATTCTTCAAATACAGACAAAAATCACGGATGAACTCCTCGGTAAGCTCATTCATGGACATATCGCTGCGCTTGTACTGAAATTTGATGAACTCGGCAACGTACTTTCTTACCGTCAGATACTTGCGGTAGGTTCGGACAGCTCGGTCTTTTCCCACGCGTTGGGCAAAGGCTGCGTTCTCCTTGTCAAAAGCTCTGAGTAATGTCTCATACTCCGTACCTATGCCTTGATATGCGTTTCTCACCATTTCAGCGGTAACGAACGCCTCACGGTCGGAAAGCCGTTGGTAATGCTTAGCGATTTGAGCCTTGATGTTATCAAGCGCAAAGTTCACCTCATTGGCTTCCTTGCTTCTGCCTTTGGCTCTGTTGCCCTTGGCATCCCATATCGCCTTGGTCACGCTCAGCTTGCAACTGAACTGTGCGATAGTTCCGTTGATTGTCACACGTCCCATGATAGGGACAATTCCGTTTCTCTCCTTGCTTCCGTTTACATAGAAGACTGTCTTGAATGTACTTCTCATAATTCCTTGCTTTTTGTTCTGTGCAAAATTAAATCATGAGAGTTGCATGGCAAATTCACAACCTGTGCAGAATTGAGAAGTAAAAACCGAAGCCGTTAAAAATGCTTATTAGAGCGTTTCTTTGAGGTAATGACTTGAAAGCGTTTCTACTTCTCAAATCCGCCATTTTCGCATTTCCTCACGAATGCCACAAAAAGCCAACGACTGCCACAACCACTTGAAACTCAAAACAAAAGCTCAAATCTGCTATTTTTTGCTTTTTTTATCAGTCTTTTTATATAAAATTTGCTGTTGTCATAAAAATCCCATACCTTTGTAAAAAATCAAAGTTATGCGAAATTCAGAAGAACGATATATCAGTTTGCTGACCGATTTCGGTTTCAAGCGCGTCTTCGGCACTGTTCCCAACAAGGACTTGCTCATCGACTTTCTCAACTCCCTCTTTGATGGCGAGCAGGTCGTAAAGGAAGTGACATTTCTCAACAGCGAACACGTCGGGGATGTCCGCTCTGAACGCAAGGCCATTTTCGACGTCTATTGTGAGAACGAGCAAGGCGAGAAGTTTATCGTCGAGATGCAGAATGCCTATCAAACTTTTTTTAAAGACCGTTCTCTCTACTACGCAACCTTCCCAATCCGCGAGCAAGCCGAGAAGGGTGACGTTTGGAACTATCAGCTAAAACATGTCTATGTGGTGGCACTGCTCAACTATGAGATGAGCGATCCAGCCTTCTCTACTGAAAGCATCAACCACGACATCGGCCTACTTGACAAGCAAACTCATCGTGTGTTCAATGATAAATTGACTTTCAAGTACGTTGAGATTTCGAAATTCAACAAAAGTTTAGAGGAGCTTGAGACCAACTATGACAAATGGCTCTATGTCCTTCGCAACCTCTCCCGCCTTGATAGTCAGCCAGACTATTTGCGCAATGAGATATTCAACCGCCTGTTCTCCGAAGCCGAGATAGCCCAATTCTCCAAAGTCGAGCTCCGCGAATATGAGGATAGTCTCAAAGCCTATCGCGATATTAAGAACTCATTGGATACTGCAAAAGCCGAAGGTCGTGCTGAAGGTCTTGTTGAAGGTCGTGCTGAAGGTCGTGCTGAAGGCCGTTCAGAAACTCTTGTTGAGGTCGCCAAAAACCTCTTGTCAATTGGTACACCCATTGATAGTATCATGAAGGCGACGGGCATGACCGAGGAAGAAATCAAATGTTTGATGTAGCATCTCTTCCCAGTACCAATAGGAAACATATCCCCATTCGAGTGGCGGCATAGCGCAGAGCGATACTGCGATGGGGAACAATGTTGTATTACTGTCCGAATGACGGAAAAGTATTAACGACAGATTAACGTCCGATTAACGGCGATTAATGTGAAAACCTTTGGCAGTTTGACTGCCAACCATACCCTCAACGTCTCTCGACCCTGAGTCGAGACTCCGTATTAAACGTATAACCCCTATAAACAGAAATGCAGAACAATTTTTCAACAAGCAGTTATTATTTAAACGCTACTCACCAAGCGAACAGCATGGCTGCGCAACGGGAGGTAGCTTCCATGTTGTTGCATCCATACTCGCGGGAGCAGAAACTCCAACAAATCAACTCACTGCGCCAGAAGGCAGCTTCAAAAGAGATTGTCAACGAGCAGAGGCGCAAGCAGCAGTTATAGAACAATGGGCTAAAACTACAGGCTGTTGGGTTGTTTTTAGAAAAACCTCAAATCCGCAACTATTAGGACTTAGTGCGTTTTTTGCTTGCAAAGCGAGAAACAATCATCTTGACGCACATGTTCTTGTGCAGCAGAAACGTCTCAGGCACTAAAGCCCCTTACCCCACAAAGCGACTTGAGGTAATACACTAGTTTAACCAGAAAGGCGTGGCTTTAGCCAAAGCCTGTCTGGAACAACCTGGCGTAAGCATAGTTGTCAGTATAAATGTTCAACACATGCCTTCGTGATGTCTTGATCCATTTTGCCGGGACGGAGACAAACTTGAAAACAAAGGTCTTGACTCGGCTAGTGGCTCGCAATCCAAATTTTTGGGTCTCCAATCTCTGCATGATGGCTTTGTTGAAGTTTCTGACAAGAGCTGTCATGAGCAAGAAAACCGTATTCTGTGACATGAATGATTTCGGCAACCGACTCCATCCAAAGCCATTGTTCATGTCGTCGAAGATTCGCTCCTTGCCACCACGAAGGTTGTAGAACTCCACGATGTCTCTTGCGCTCGACTCGTAGTCGTTGGTCAATATGCACCTGTAGATGTATTCTCCTTCCCAAATGTCAAGCTCTCTCCGTTCTTCTTTGTCGCTGTATGACAAGACGATATAACATTCCCTTCCATTTCTCAACAAGGATGGAGTTCAACTCAAACTCGATGCCATTGAT
>ENA-UOJT01001488-UOJT01001488.1-human-gut-metagenome-genome-assembly--contig:-C15-NODE-1488-length-15172-cov-24.291526_pt1 | contig 15172 bp, 9 predicted proteins | sample MGYA00242357_ERZ723904 | MGnify/ENA metagenome assembly ERZ723904 | reverse complement strand
CACAATGCGTATCATATATGATACCAACAAAAAGAGGGTCGTCCGAATAACAAATTGAAAACTAAATACAAACACATCTTTATTTCAACCATTTTTACTATGAAAAACAACAACTTGTTTAGAAAATTCCTGGCATTGTTCTTAACCGGAACCATGCTGGCCGGTGTCGGGTGTAAGGACTACGACGACGACATCGACGACATCAACAAAAAGATCGACGATCTAAATGCGAAAGTCGAACTGAAGGCCGATGCTTCCGCCCTTCAGACAATTTCAGACAAACTGAAGGATGTCGATTTCTCGAAATTCGTCACCGATGCCGAATTGAGCCAGGAGCTGGCAGCCTACGTCAAGGACGCCGACCTCAAAAAGAAAGTCGGAGACCTCGGGTTCCAGACCGTGACACAGGTGCAGGATCTGATCAAAGGCCTGCAAAACGAAGCGCAGGTGAAGGCCCTGATCGAGAATCAGCTCAAAGCCGCTGACCTCTGGTCCAAAATCGGCGGCGAGGTCAAGAAAGGCATCCTCGAAGAGCTGGCCAAAAACAGCGAGCTGACCACTGCCGTGAAGAATCAGGCTGTCGCAGCCGTCCTGGCCGCCATCACCAACGACCCGGCCGTGAAGGACATCAAGACCGCCATCAGCAAAATTGCCGGCGAGGAGGCCTCCGAATTCGTCAAGGAATACATGGACGTCAACAACAAAGCCTGGATCGAGAACGTGAACTCGGCAGCCGCCGAAGCGGTAAAGAACGCCGAATCCGCATTGAGCAGGCAGATCATCAGCCTCATTTCGACGCAGGGCTACCTGAAGAAGAGCGACCTGACTGCGGAACTCGGCGCCTTCAAGCAGGCCATCGCCCAACTTCAGGCCGATGTCACTGCGCTGATCAACCGCATCCAGTCGCTGGTAAACGTTCCCGGAACCATGTATGTTGGCAGTGGCGGATCCTATACTACGATGGATTTCTACAAGGTCGGAGCCACCCCCATCGGCAACGGAATGGTCACGCTGACCTACCGCGTCACGCCGGCCTCGCTGGCCAAAGACCTCGTAGATGCCTATGCTAACGGAAAAGCGACGTTCGCTATTGTCTCCGAGCAGATAAAAACCCGTGCCGCAACGGCAACTCCCGCAGCCACCATCACCGACGTTCGGTTTATCGAGGAGGGTAAGTTCGCCGTAACCGCCACCATGTCGGCGGAGGAGCTTGGTGAGCTTTACGAGAAAGAGGAGAAATGGATCACGCTGGCCCTTTCGATCGAGAACACCGTGAATCCCGGAACCGGCGCCGAGGACGAAACCGCCTCGGAGGTAACGAACAACGTGCTGTCGAACTTCGCCAGCATCATGCCCGACGAGGCCCAAGAGATCGAACTCGGCGTTTACACCAAGGACGAGGAGCCGGTCGCCTACGACTACGCCACCATCGAAATGCCGTTCAACAAGCAGGCCGTCAGCAAGAAGACGCTGCTGGAGAATACGCAGCTGCTGGCTTCGCTCGACGGAGGCAAGACCCTGATGACGCTGGACAACGTCAACAAACTGCTTGGCTCGAAAATCAGCATCGGCGCTTACACCGTAACGCCCAAATACTACGCCGACCCCAGCCAGTCGGCCGAGATTACGGACAAAACCGAGATCGGCAAATTCATCCTGCGCGTCGACAACTCGAAACTCGTTTACGACACGAAACTCGCTACGGTGGACTTCCGTGCAGCAGGCGTTTCCGGCGACGTAGGCAAGAACGTCGTATGCGCACACAAAATCGTGATCAACGTCGACGGGAAAGCCACGACGGCAACGATCGAGGCGCCGCAGACCTACATCATCACCAACCAGGCCGGCGCGACCTTCACCTTCAAGGAGACTCCCAAACCGCTGGCATGGAGCTATGCGTTCGTCAAGAACGGCATCGCCGGGCAGACCGCCACTCCGGAAATCTCCGATAACATCTTCGGCGAAATCGCTTTGGTGAACGACATCGACCTGCCGAAGGAGGTCACCATCGAGGATATTATCACGCTGGGCAACCTCGACACGGACCGTTCGACGGTCAAGGTCGCCGGCAAGGAGGTCGACAACGATCTCGGCATCCGATTCACCGCATTCGCCAGCCAGATCGCCATGGGCGTGAAAGCCTCCGTTCAGGCAGATGCATACGAGTGGGGCAAGGCCTATGACATCGAGTATGTCTATGTATACCAGAACGTCGACTACAAACTGAAGGGCCAGATCGCCTTCGGAGCCGCCCCGGCGCCCGTCAACTACATCGTCGACAACGCCATCGGCTACGAGACGAAGAGCGTCAGCAAGACGTGGAAGGACGTTTACACAGCCAACAAGGCCGGATTCGCCAGCGAAGCGGAGTTCGCCGAGGCTATCTTCGCAGCTACGACCGATCCCGCAACGCCCGCAGGCGTAACGAAACTCTTCAACAAAGCAAATGAGAAGGGCAAGGAGATCGAGAACACCAACGGCACGGCAATGACCGTCACCGCATCGACCCTGAAGGGCGTGCTGAATGCCAAGGACATCACCGCGACGAAGGACAAGTTCGAGCAGAAAGCCGAATGGACGACCTGGTACGGCCAGAAGATTTCCGTAACGTTCAACTACAATGTCACGATCCCCGACTTCGACCTAAGGTACAATGTCGGACACGTAACCGACATCGCAGGCGTGATGACGACCGTAGTCGAAGGTCTGGTCAACGGGACGACCAACCTCTGGGAGTGGCCCAACATCACACTGCCGACCTACTTCAACGAGGTGGACGCCGAGAAGTACGACTTTACGTTCGAAGTGACCTCCAAAGACGACAAACCGAACAAGGGCGACAAATACGCCGTCGTCAAGGGCGACAAACTCGACTGGAGCGCAGCAAACCGCAACTATGTCGACATCAAGACTGTCGTTAAGATCAAGGACACGAACATCCAGGTAGCTTCCCTGCCGCTGCGCGTGGAGATCCAGACCCCGATCAAGACGCTGGCACAGACCAAGGCTATCGAGGTCGCTTACAAGACCAACGAGGCGACTACGGCCAATATGTTCGAGAACCTCCAGTTGATCGACGCCGACGGTAAGTCGTGGATCGAATACAACAAAGACACGAAGGCCTGGGAAGCCGTTACGGTAGGCAACGGCAAGACGGCCTACGACGTATTCCAGGCAAAACCCGAAGCAGCGAAAAATACCGCCGGTATCGTATTCAAGATGAAATCGGCCGAGTATGCCGATACCCCTGCCAGCGACAAGGATGCTTCCGCATATATCAAAATCACAGACAATACGCTGACCTACGAGAACAACAGCGCCACGCTGCTGAAGGACATCATCATCAAGGTAACGCCGAGCTTCACCTACCAGTACGGCGAGATCACGGGCGAGGAGATGACGATTACCATCAAACGCTAAAGTTCACACGCTTCGCGGTCCGGCACGGCAACCGGCTGTGCCGGCTCCGCAAAAGCGATCCTCGGCAGGGGATGACCCCCAAGGAGTTGTTTTTTAGTTAACAAGTTTCACACCCATCCCCTGCTTTTTGGCGGACCGAAGAGGCGCGGTCCGCCATTTTTTCGTACCTGCCGCCCCGATGCCCGCCGGGCGTAAAACCGGACCCCGTTCCGGCTTTGCGCCCGGCCGGCATTTCCCCTTCGGAACACAAACGGCGCAACGGCAAAGACAGATAAGTTTGATTTTCAGCCCGGCTTGTATTATCTTTGCCAAAGATAAACCCCCGCACGGATAGGCGGCGCCACGGCAAACCCCAAGCAACGCTTGGTTCTGCACCCGGCTTGCACTATCTTTGCATCATACAGCATTTAACCAGCTCTGCCATGAAAAGATACCTAACGATTCTCCTGCTGCTGAACGTCGTCGCAATGACGGCCAGCGCCCGCGAGGTCTTCCCGATCAACGAAGGGTGGCGCTTTTTCTTCAAGTCGGAGAAAACCTCCGACAACGCCCGCCACGTAACCCTGCCCCACAGCTGGAACACCGATCCGCTGGCCCAGGGCTACTGGCTCGAAACCACGGGCAGCTACCAGAACGGCATGTATATCCCCGTCGAATGGGCTTCGAAACGCCTTTTCGTGAAATTCTACGGCGTACAGTCGGTCGCCGACCTCTTCGTCAACGGCTATCACGTCGGCACGCACCGCGGCGGCGCCACGGCCTTCACGTTCGAAATCACCGACAAAATCCGTTTCGGAAGCGACAACTCGATGCTCATGGTGGTCAGCAACAGCAGCCGCGACGACGTGCTGCCCACCTCGACAGACATGAACCTCTACGGCGGCATCTACCGCGAGGCGGAACTGATCCTCACCGAGCGCACGGCCATTTCGCCGCTCTACCTCGGGTCGGACGGCGTGCTCGTACACCCGCAGACGGTCGGTCCCGAAAAGGTCGAGGGCGAGATCGAGGTGCACATCACCTCGAAGGGCGACAACAGCTGCACGCTGAACGTCGACATCACCAGTCCGCGGGGAGAGCGGGTCTTCTCGAAACGCCAGAAGGCGCGCCTCGACGGCAAACCCGTCTCCGTGGCCTTCTCGGTGGACAATCCGACGCTGTGGAGCCTGCGCGACCCGGCGCTCTACACCGTGACGGCCTCCATCGGCGAGGACAGCATCACCGACCGCGTCGCCGTCCGCACGGGCTTCCGCTCGATCGGCGCCAGCACGGCCGAAGGGCTGACGATCAACGGGGAACGCACACCCGTCCGCGGCGTCACGCTCTACCACGACAACGCCCTTTCGGGCGGCACGCTGACTCCGGAGGATTACGACGCCGACCTGCGGATCATCCGCACGATGGGAGCCAACGCCCTGCGCTCGGCGGTAATGCCGCACGCGCAGTACCTCTACGACCGTTGCGACGAACAGGGAATGCTCGTCTGGATCGACGCCCCGCTGCACCGCTCGTCGTTTCTGGGCGACGTCTCCTATTTCGCCACGCCCGCCTTCGAACAGAACGGACTGGACCAGTTGCAGGAGATCGTAGCCCAGAACATCAACCACCCGTCGGTGGTGATGTGGGGTATCTTCTCGCGTCTCTGGATGCGCGGCGACGACGTGACGCCCTACATCCGGCGGCTGAACGAGACGGCCCGCACGATGGACCCCTCGCGCCCGACGGTCGCTTGCAGCGACCAGAACGGCGACATCAATTTCATCACCGACCTGATCGTCTGGCAGCAGGACGTCGGCTGGCGGCGCGGCTCGACCGACGACGTGATCGTATGGCGCGACCAGCTGCAAAAAAACTGGTCCCACCTGCGTTCGGGCGTCTGCTACGGCGGCAGCGGATTCCTCGGACACAAGAGCTACACGGCGCAGTCCGAGCCTCGTTCGAACTGGATGCCCGAGGAGAAGCAGACGCGTTTCCACGAGGAGTATGCCAAAAACCTGCAAAACGACTCGCTGTTCTGGGGCGCGTGGATCGACAACATGTTCGACTACGGCTCCTCGCGCCGTCCCTACGGGATCAACGGCGCAGGCCTCGTGACGCTCAACCGCCGCGAGAAAAAGGACGCCTACTATCTGTACAAGGCGATGTGGAACGGCGCAGAGCCGACGCTGCATATCGTCGACAAACGGCGGCGTCTGCGCGATTATGAGAAGCAGGCGTTCCGCGTCTACTCGTCGGCCGGGACGCCGACGCTCATCGTCGGCCGGGACACGCTGGCGATGAGCGAATACGCCCCCTTCCAGTACCGGTCCGATTCGGTGGACATACACGGGATGATTGAGGTGAAAGCGGCGGCGGGGGATCTGCGCGACAGCGTGACTATCCTTGTCGGCAACGTCCTAAAACCGAAACGGACGCAGGTCCTTCGGCGAACAGCAGGTCCGCAAACGACAAATTAGGGACGAAAGGCATCCTTTCGGAGAAGACCTGGAAATAAGGCTCGGCGATCAGCGCCGGGCCTTCTTTGCGTTTGGGGCGCAGGTCGAGGTCTCCGGGGGCCGCCTCGACATACGTCCGGGAGAGTTCGGGCATCGGCACTCCGGCCAGCGAACACAACACCTCCAGCAGACCCAGATTGTAATCGGCGAGGAACTCCCACTCCCGGCGGTAGAAAGGCTCGAACCGCCCGGCGTAGAAATCGAAATAGGGCGACGAGCGGTAGGAGGCCACCAGCGCGCCCCAATGCTGGTGCTGCCAGCGTTTGGAATAGTCGAGACGCACGTCGCGCACGGGCTGCCGGGGACGGTTGGCGTTGCGGACATGCACGGTCAGCTCCATCACGCCGTCCGAGGCCAGTATCCGCGCACGGTTGCGTTCGGAACGCTTCACGAAGTGCTCGCCGAGGTCCACGACGCAGCCGCCGCGCAGGAGGTGCGTGAAATACTCCACCGAAGGAAGGTATGCAAGAGGCAGTATAGTAGACATAAGTAAAAATTCAAAATTAAAAATCACTGAAACGAAGCGGTCGAATCGGGTGAACCCCGCCTCTCGGGCGGGCGGCAGCGCGCAGGGCTTTGCTATGGAGCGACGCGCAATAGCAGACCTCCGCAGGACGGAGCTGCGTCCTGCCGACGCAAAACACCGTTTTTATGCGTGTGAGCGCAGAACAGGAGCGGAAGCAGAACGAAGTTTCCTGCCGCCTCTTAAAACCGGCGTCTTACGCCGGCGCCTTTTAGGCGGGCGTCCAGTCCCCGTTCTTTTTGATCAGCTCCACCAGCCGGTCGAGTGCCTCCTCCTGCGGAATGTTGCGCTCGACGACCGTGCGGCCCTTGTAGAGGGTGATGCGGCCCGGTCCGGCGCCCACGTAGCCGTAGTCGGCGTCGGCCATCTCGCCGGGACCGTTGACGATGCAGCCCATCACGCCGATGCGGAGGTTTTTCAGGTGCGACGTGCGGGCCTTGATGTCGGCGAGGGCCTTCTCGATGTCGTAGAGCGTGCGCCCGCACGAAGGGCAGGCGATGTATTCGGTGTGTGAAAAACGCACGCGCGCAGCTTGCAGGATCATCAGCTCGATGTCGCGGATTTCGCTTTCGGCAAATCCCGGAGCGTCGATCCAGATGCCGTCGGCCAGGCCGTCGAGCAGCAGCGGCCCCAGGTCGGCGGCGGCCTTCACGGCGAGCGTCTCCAGCGAACGCTCTTCGTAGCGGCGTTTCACGACCACCGGTTCGTCGGGGATGTCGAGATTCAGGATCGCGGCGCGCAACTCGGCCGTCGGGTTGCCCGAAAGGGCTTCGAGCACCCGGAAACCCTCCAGCGGCTCGGTGTGCACGACGGGAACCGTCACCTTCGAACGGCGGCGGTATTCGGTCGGGAAGTAACGCTCGGGATGGAGCACCTCGAACTCGCCGGGACGGTCGGCAAAGTGTTCGACCAACAGCTGCGCCACGGGGATTTCATTTTCGGGGGCCTCGGTCAGCGAGACGCGGATCGTGTCGCCGATGCCGTCGGCCATCAGCGCCCCGATGCCCACGGCGCTCTTCACGCGCCCCTCGATGCCGTTCCCGGCCTCGGTGACGCCCAGATGGATCGGATAGTGCATATCTTCGGCATCCATCGCCTCGACCAGCAGACGGTAGGCGGCGACCATGACGCGCGTGTTCGACGACTTCATCGAGACCACCACCTGATCGAAATCGCACTCCCGGCACACCCGCAAAAACTCCATGGCCGAGACCACCATGCCCTGGGGCATGTCGCCCCACTCGTCGAAAACGCGCTTCGCCAGCGACCCGTGGTTGACGCCGACGCGCAGGGCGACGCCCCGCTCGCGGCACTGCGCGATCAGCGCCTGAAGATCACCGCGGTCGAGGCGGTAATTTCCCGGATTGACACGCACCTTGTCCACATACCTGGCGGCGATGGCCGCGACCTCGGGCACGAAGTGGATGTCGGCCACAACGGCTGTCCGGAAACCGTCGGCACGCAGCTGCCGGACGATGTTTTCCAGATTTTCACCTTCGCGCCGGCCCTGCGCCGTAAGGCGCACGATCTTTCCCCCGGCGCGGTCGATCCGCTCGATCTGGGCCACGCTCGCGGCGGTGTCGTTGGTGTCGGTATTGGTCATCGACTGGCAGGCGACGGGATGCCCGCCGCCGATCGTCGTCCGCCCGATGCGCACTTCGCACGCTGTCCGACGCATGAATTTCGAAAGATTCATCGGTTTATCAATTAGGTAATTACACACTTCCTCACATCACTTTCCGCTGTCGGGCGGCGTTATCGCCGCCTTCGGCGACGTTTACAAATCCGACCCCACCCCAGCCCTCCCCCAGGGAGGGAGATGGCGTACGCATCGGACAGCAGTACAACGTACCGCCTCCCACTACCGAGAGCCGTTATCACCCCGCAACAGATTCAGGAAGCAGCGGCAAAATGAACGCTCTCGACAGCCGGTACAGTGTACAAAGATAGCAACGATTTGGCGAACGGCGAAATAATCGTTATATTTCGGAACATCTCTAAAATGCGAACGCCATGAAAGAGAAACTACTGCTGGCAGCCGCCGCGCTGCTCGGATTTGCAACGGCATGCAACAACGAGGAAGATCAACCGAAGGTGGTATCTATGTACGGGGTCCCGTACAACAACTACAAGATCAAGGGCAAGGTGACCGACAAGGCCGGACGGCCGATCAAGGGCATCGAGGTCCGGAGCAACGCCTACCTGCCGACACCGGAGGCGACGACCGCAGCCGACGGGACCTATGATCTTTCGGGCAAGGGAGTCGGCAACACGGCAAGAGTCACCCTCACCGACACCGACGGCCCGGCCAACGGCGGCGACTTCGCCGCAAAGACCGTCGACATCGAATTCACCGAGGCCGAACGCACAGCCAAAGGAGACGGCGACTGGGATCAAGGGGCATTCGCCAAATCGGGCGTCGACATCGCCCTCGAGGAGAAGGAGTAGCCCCTGCTCCCGACCAGCACGTCTCCCGGGACGGAAAAACGCACCCCGCCAATGCCCAAACAAGTTTGGCATTGCACCCGGCTTTCACTATATTTACAGAACATAGGATGCGTCTCGGCAATGCCCAAACAAGTTTGGCATTGCGCTCTACTTTCACTATATTTGCCGGGTGGATACACTCGATAACGACATCAAATTCGTAGCGGGCGTCGGCGAGGCCCGGGCAAAACTCCTCGAACGGGAGCTGGGCATCCGCACGCTGGGCGACATGCTCAGCCACTATCCGTTCCGCTATATCGACCGCACACGCATCTACCGCATCTCGGAGATCACCGAGGCCGCAGGCCTGTCCTACGTCCAGTTCCGCGCCCGCATAACGGGCGTCGCCTATGCCGGAACAGGGCGCAAACGCCGCTTCACGGCCTTCGCGCAGGACCCCACGGGACAGGCCGAGCTGGTGTGGTTTCAGGGCGTCAAGTGGATCGAGAAACGGATCGAGGTCGGACGCGAATACCTCGTCTTCGGCCGCCCGTCGTTCTACCGCGGCGAACTGTCGGTCGCCCATCCCGAGCTGGAAACCATGGAGCAGGCCCTCTCGCGCAAGGCCGAAAGCGGCATGCAGGGCATCTATCCCTCGACCGAGAAGCTGGGCAATGTGCTGGGTGCGAAGGGCATGTACCAGATCATCTGCAACGCCTGGACGCTCGTGAAGGACCGCATCGCGGACCCGCTTCCCGAGGCCGTGCGCACCCGGTACGGACTGATCGGCCTGCGCGACGCCATCTACAATATCCACTTCCCGCAATCGCAGGAGGCCCTGCGGCAAGCGCAGTACCGGCTGAAGTTCGACGAACTGCTGGGCGTACAGCTCAACATCCAGCAGCGGCGCACCGAACGCCTCGCGAAAAGCAACGGCTTCCTCTTCACCCGGGTCGGGGGCGTGTTCAACACCTTCTACACCGAAAAACTCCCCTTCCCGCTCACCGGGGCGCAGAAACGGGTCATCAGGGAGATCCGCCGGGACACCGTGACGGGGTTCCAGATGAACCGCCTGCTTCAGGGCGACGTGGGCAGCGGCAAGACCCTCGTGGCGCTGATGTCGATGCTGCTCGCGGTGGACAACGGCTTCCAGGCCTGCATGATGGCCCCGACGGAAATCCTCGCCCGCCAGCACTACGCCACCGTCTGCAAGATGCTCGACGGAATGGACGTGAAGGTGGCCGTCCTGACCGGCGCCTCGAAGGCCAGGGAACGCCGGGCTTCGCTCGAAGGCATCGCCTCGGGCGAAGTGGACATACTCATCGGCACGCACGCGCTGATCGAGGACCGCGTGCAGTTCTCGAACCTGGGCTTCGTCGTGATCGACGAACAGCACCGCTTCGGCGTCGAGCAGCGCGCGCGGCTCTGGACCAAGAACCTCCAGCCGCCCCATATCCTCGTGATGACCGCCACGCCGATCCCCCGCACGCTGGCGATGACCCTCTACGGCGATCTCGACGTGTCGGTGATCGACGAGCTGCCTCCGGGACGGCGGCCCATCAAGACATTCCACTACACCGACGCCGCGCGGCTCAAATTGTTCGGCTTCATGCGGCAGGAGATCGCCAAAGGGCGGCAGGTCTACGTCGTCTATCCGCTCATCAAGGAGTCGGAGGCGATGGACTACAAGGACCTCACCGACGGCTACGAAGCCATCTCGCGCGACTTCCCGCTGCCGCAGTACGTCACGGCGATCTGCCACGGCAAGATGAAGCCCGCCGACAAGGAGGAGTCGATGCGCCAGTTCAAACAGGGCGAAGCCCACATTCTCGTGGCCACGTCGGTGATCGAGGTGGGCGTCGACGTGCCCAACGCGACGGTCATGGTCATCGAGTCGGCCGAGCGTTTCGGGCTTTCGCAGCTCCACCAGCTGCGCGGGCGCGTGGGCCGCGGCGGCGAGCAGTCCTACTGCATCCTGATGTCGGGCGAAAAACTCTCGCGCGAGTCGCGGGCGCGGCTCGAAGCGATGTGCGAGACCAACGACGGGTTCCGCCTGGCGGAACTTGACCTCAAGCTGCGGGGCGCGGGGGACATCAACGGCACGTTGCAGAGCGGCATGGCATTTGATCTGAAGATCGCCAGCCCCACGGCCGACGTGCAGATACTCACCGTCTCGCGCGAGGCGGCCGCAGAAATACTCGCCGCGGACCCGGCGTTGGCGCACCCGCAGAACCGGGGTCTCGAAGCTCTGCGGCGACGCTACTCGGGCCGCGAAGAGATTGATTTTTCACGCATTTCGTAATATTCCGTCCCGAAAAAACGTTAACCCATTAAAACCCTGTCCGATGAAACGGTTTCTATTCACCATATTCCTGCTCGGCGTCCTCTCGCCCCTCGCCGCGCAGCTCTACCATCCGGGCGAACAGCTCTTCTACCGCGTGAGCTACAAGGCCAAGATGTTCCCCAATACGGAGGTCGGGACCGTGGAGGTCAAGACCTCGGAAGATACGGCCGACGGCAAGTCCTACTACAAGGTCGAAGGCGCAGGGCGCACGCTGCCCACCTACCGCTGGTTCTTCAACCTGGAGGATGTCTACACCGTGTGGATCGACACCGCGTCGCTGCGCCCCGTGCGCTTCGAGAGCGACATCCGCGAAGGCGACTACACCTTCCAGAGTTACTACACCTACCTCTGGCCCGACTCGACCATCCACACCCGCTGGCGGAGCCGCAAAAACCCTTTCAGCGAGAAGCAGATGGCCCTGACGGCCGAGAGCATGGACCCCATCGCGCTCTTCTTCAACCTGCGGTCGGCCCAAGCGGAGAATTTCCGCGTCGGTGAGCCGGCGACGCTTCAAATGGTCCTGCAAGACACCATCCGCCACCTGCACTACCGCTACCTGGGGCGCGAAAACAAGAAGATCCGCAACATGGGGCGTTTCCGCACGCTCAAGTTCGAGTGCCAGTTAGGGACGACCGAAGGCTACTCGTTCACCGACGGCACGATCTTCACGATCTGGATTTCGGACGACGACAACAAAATCCCCCTCTACATCGAATCGCCGGTCAAAATCGGCAGCATCAACGCCTACATTTCGGGCTACAAGGGACTTAAATACCCGGTGTCGAGCCTGATGAAATAGACGCCGGATTTTCATCGGGCACCAACACGGGAAATTTCCCCTATCTTTGCGGAGAAAAACGTCACTGTTCCATGCAACGCTCCGCAACCTCCTGTTTCGCAAAACATATTGCCGCGTTTCTCGTGCGGCCTTTCGGCGAGTACCCGGCATTTCTGGTCCTCACGGCACTCCTGCCGCTGGTCCCGGACATCATTCGTTTCTTCCTGAACGAAATGTCGTTCGTGCCCGGAAGAAACCTGTTCTACGGAACCCTGCTGTCCCTCTTCCGGGCCTGGCTGCTGGTACTGCCGCTATGCCTGCGACAGCACGACAGGGGGGGGGAGATTCTCGCAGTCCGGATCGCCGAAGCGATCTATCGCGTGTTTGTCCTGTCGTGCCTCGGCCTCCTCTCGCTGGCTGAAAGTTTTCTGCTGATCCGTTTCGGAACGCCCTTTTCGTTCTCCGTCATCCAGCTTCTCTGGGAAACGGACGGACGCGAAAGCCTCGAATTTCTGAAAACCTACTGTACGACTCCGGCATTCCTGCTTCCGGCCGCCGCATGCGTCCTGCTGACCGCAGGGTATCTGCTGGCGGAACACCGGAAGATTCGGTTCGAACTGCACAGCCGCAAGGTACGCATATCGCTCCTATTCCTGCTGGCCGGCAGCGGCGCCTTCTATGTCAGCCGGCTGCACTTTCAGTATGCGCTCACCCGGACCGGCGATTTTCCGGGAGAGATGATGCGCCAAACCGCAACCCTCACCCCCTTCGAACGGCTTCACACATCGCTCTTCTGGTTTCGGCATGAGTTCTCCGCCGAAAACGCAGAGCAACTGCTCCGCACGCTCGAATCGGTCGAAATAGAGAGTTGCTCTTTCCGCTCGCCCTGCATCGTCATCATTATCGGAGAGTCGTTCAGCAAGCACCATTCGAGCCTTTACGGTTATCCGCTGCCGACCAACCCCCGGCTCGAAGAGCGGCTTCGGCGGGGCGAACTCTTCGTTTTCCGGGATGTCGTTTCCCCGGCGAATCTGACCACGTCCGTGCTGTCAAACCTCTTTTCGCCTGCAAGCCTCGGCTCCGGACAGTCCTGGAAAGACAGCCCCCTTTTCCCGGCCCTCTTCAAAAAAGCCGGATACACCACCTGTCACCTGGACAACCAGGCCGCCGGAAACGACTATGATTACCACGATCTCGGACTGAAAGCGCTTTTCAATGCCCGCAGCACACCGCTCCTGTTCACGGTCCACAATGAGAACCGCCATCCCTACGACCTGGAATTGCTCGACGACTACGACCGGCTCACCTCCCGTGACGACACCCCCGAACTGGTCGTCTTCCACCTAATGGGACAGCACGTCAGCTATTCCGACCGCTACCCCAAGGAGGAGGCGTATTTCACGCCCGGGGATATTCGCCGCGAGGATTTGACGCAGCAGGAACGCCAGGTCGTCGCGGACTACGACAACGCTACCCGCTACAACGACCAGGTCGTCGATGCGATCCTGGCACGTTTTACCGACCGCGACGCCATCGCTGTTTACCTCTCCGACCACGGCGAAGAGGTCTACGACTACCGCGATTTCTTCTGCCGCTCGCACGACCTGCCGCTCACCCCCGAGGTCTGCAAATACCAGTTCGAAATCCCGTTTATGATCTGGATGTCCGACACCTACCGCCGCAACCGCCCCGATGTAGCGGCACAGGTCGCCGGGGCGCTCGACCGGCCGTTCTCGGCGGACGACCTTTCCCATCTATTGCTGGACCTGGCGGGTATCCGATGCCGATGGTACGACCCGGCGCGCAGCCTGATCGGCGAGCGTTTCGACACCACCCGCCCCCGACCGCTGCTGATGGGGTTCGAACCCGCCGGAAACTACGAGACCATCATCGGACGAGACCGAAAACAATAAGGTTATGTCATTATCCCGCATTGGATTTTCATATTTTTTCCTATCTTTGCCAAAGATAACCACCTGCCTGGATAGGCGCTCCCGGCATAGCAAATAAATTTGCGTTGCACCCCGGTTCGTACTATCTTTGTAATAAAAACGGATCACTATGGAAAACAAACAGGGATACGATCCTTCGGAATTCGAAGACGACGACTACACCACCCCGCAGCCCGATGCGGGCAAATCCATCCGCGGCTACCGCATCGTCATCATCATCCTCTCGGTGATCCTGGCTGCGCTTTCGATGCTCTACTTCAGCATCCACCGCCAGCAGATGCTCGACAACGAGCTGTTGCAGGCCGACCGCGACTCGATCCAGAACGACCTGGGGCGGCTGATGACCGACTACGACGGGCTGCGCATCTCGAACGACTCGATTTCGGCCGGGCTGACCCTCGAACGCGAACGCGCCGACTCGCTGATGACGCGCCTCAAGAAGGAGCGTTCGTGGAACCTCGCGAAGATCAAACAGTATGAAAAGGAGGTCGGCACGCTGCGCACGATTATGAAAGGTTACGTGAAGCAGATCGACTCGCTCAATACGCTCAACAAAAAGCTCATCAAGGAGAACGTCGGCTTCCGCAAGGAGATTTCGTCGGCCAAGCTGCGCGCCGACATGGCCGAAGAGAAGGCCGCCGAACTGGACAACAAGGTCAAGGTGGGTTCGGTGCTCCGCGCCCGCGACATCCGCCTCTCGGCGCTCAACGACCGCAGCAAGCCCGTTTCGCGGGTCAAGAACGCCGCACGCCTGCGCGTCGACTTCGTGCTCGCGGCCAACGAGCTGGCCACCCCGGGCAACAAGGCCGTCTACGTGCGCATCACCTCGCCCGACGGCTACGTGCTGACCACCGAGGCCATGCCGACCTTCGAATTCGAGGGCGAACGGTTGAGCTACTCGGCCATGCGCGAGGTCGACTACCAGAACCAGGACCTCGAAGTGGGCATCTACTACAACTCGACGGGATTCGCCGCCGGAACCTACCAGATACAGCTCTACTGCGAAGGCCGCCTGATCGGCCAGACGCAGGTGGTGATGAAATAACGTCGGCGCACCTCCGTTCATAAGCCGGGCGACAGTCGTGTCGTCCGGCTTTTTCGCTTCAGAGCCGCCCGCCGGACCATCCCGGACCGCCGGACCGGAGAACTTCCGGACCGGACCGCCTTGCGACGTTGCGGCGCCGCAACGTCACAACCGTCGCAACCGTCGCAACCGCCGCGGGAGCGCCCCGC
>ENA-UOJT01001479-UOJT01001479.1-human-gut-metagenome-genome-assembly--contig:-C15-NODE-1479-length-15243-cov-9.058401_pt1 | contig 15243 bp, 13 predicted proteins | sample MGYA00242357_ERZ723904 | MGnify/ENA metagenome assembly ERZ723904 | reverse complement strand
CACAAGAAAAGTGTTTAGCTTTGTTCTCAGAGATAAAATCTGGTAAATTTTTTCGCAGGAGAATAAGCTTATGCTCTTCACGTCATTGTTATATGCAATTCGAGTATATAAACAAAGGCGTGGGCTATTGCTTATTTTACTGCACGGGTTTACCAGAGCCTATCTCTTGAAATAAGCAGAATTGTCCACGCTTTCTTTATATATTAAATATATAACACCATGAAAAATCACATTCGACAAACAAAGCTGCTTTGTATCCTTCTCATCTTAGGTGCATTGTCATTTTCTTGCCAACGAACCTTTCAGAAAAAAATCTCTTCCGGAGAACGCGCCACCATTGACAGTGTCATTAAGGCTAACCGCTCTATTGATTCACTCTCTATGTGGCTCCAGCGATATACAAATACAAACAATATTCCCGGCATGATACTTGTGCGTAAAGAGCTGGGCAGGCATTATCGCGAGAAATCGCAATTCAATGAAGCGATAGACATACATAGAAAAGGATTGCAACTCGCTTTGCAAATAGGCGATACGCTTGAAGCCGTACAGGCGCTGAACAACATCGGTACCAGTTTTCGACGGATGGGCATTCTGGATGAAGCGTCCACTTATCACTACAGGGCACTGCTTCTTTGTGAGCAATGTCAAGACAAAAGCAGTTTTACAGCTAAAAAGAACCGGGTCGTTTCCCTGAACGGCATAGGCAACATACATCTGACATTGGATAATCGCGAAGCTGCCGATAGCATCTTCCGCATAGCCCTCGCTGGAGAACGCGATTTGAACAGCGAGTTAGGACAAGCTATCAATTACGCTAACTTGGGCGCCATTTTCGAAGCCCGGGGCATGAATGACTCCGCGCTGGTCTATTATCGCCACTCCATGGAGCACAACCAAGCTGCAAAGTCTACCTTGGGAATTTCCCTCTGCCACAATCACTTCGGACGGCTTTATGAGCAGGATGGAAGATGGGACTCCGCTCTGCGCGAGTATCGAAGTGCATACGATCTGATGTTGGAAGGCAGCGACAGCTGGCATTGGCTGGAAGCCTGTCTGGCATTGGCGAGGGTCAATATTTCCAAAGGAGATATTAACGTAGCGAAAATATATCTGGAACGTGCCAGAAAAACCGCTGAAGAAATAAACTCTTGGGAACATCTGAGCGAAGTCTATCGCCTGAATTACATCTGCTATGAAAAGCAGGGCGACAGCCGCCGCGCGCTCAGCAGTTACATCATGAGCCGGGCGTATGCTGATAGCGTAAGGAATGAAGCGAATGTGAATCACGTCCAAAATCTGCGTGTCAATTATGAGAAAGTGAGAAACAGCCAGGAACTCTCATTGATACGCGAGAATTACCGGATAGAGCGTCGTACCAAGAATATTTTTCTGATCGGAAGTTTCATCATATTGTTTATTACGATGATAGCCGTCGGTTTCTTGTGGTATGCCTTGCGCATGAAGTCGCGCAACCAGCGTATGCTGCGTCGGATGGAGAAAGTGAGAATCAACTTTTTTACAAACGTGACCCATGAATTCCGCACGCCGCTGACCGTCATACTGGGACTTTCGGAGCAATTGCAGAAAAGCGGCAGGGAAGATGAGGAAATGCAGACCGCGCTGTCCACCATATCCCGCCAGGGACTCAACCTGTTAGGGCTGGTCAACCAATTGCTGGAAGTATCTAAAGTGAAATCCGAGGTTGGCGAACCGGAATGGCGTTCGGGAGATGTGGTCGCCTACATGCGTATGGTTGTGGAGAACTATCAGGCGTATTCGCGGCAAAAGCGGATAGAACTGCGCTTTATCCCTTCGGAAACGATTATTATAATGGATTTTGTGCCCGAATACTTCTGCAAGATCGTGCGCAATCTGTTGTCGAATGCCCTCAAATTCACTCCGAAAGATGGCAAGGTCACAGTAAAGATGAAGAAAACGGATGAAGAACTGGTCATCCACGTCGCGGATACCGGTTGTGGCATTCATGCGGAAGACCTGCCGCACATATTCGATACTTTCTATCAGGGAGCGAACAGCCGCGCGGATATCGGTACCGGGCTCGGACTGACATTAGTACGGCAAATGACAGAATGCATGAGCGGGCACATCAAAGTGGAGAGTGCAGAAGGAAAAGGCACGGAATTTGTCATTACACTGCCGTTGAAGCATGGCGAAACTATCTGGGAGAAATGGTTACCCGAGAAAACGGCAGGCGACGGCACCGGTATACTCAGCCATCCAGATGACAGGGAGATACCGACATCGGATATTTCCGCTGGTGAAGACTCAACGTTGCCTTCCATCCTGATAGTAGAAGACAATGCGGATGTATCTTATTATATTGGTGGCTTACTGAAAGATAAATACCGTCTGCTCTATGCCCGCGATGGTGAGGAAGGATTGGAAAAGGCAAGAGAGTATATACCCGATTTAATCATCACCGACCTGATGATGCCCGAAAAGAATGGTTACGAGCTATGCCGTGAAGTACGCGCTTCGGATATCCTGAACCATATACCTATCATTATCATCACAGCCAAGTGCGGAGAAGGCGAGCGCGTGCAAGGGCTGGATGTAGGTGCCGATGCTTATCTTGAAAAACCGTTCAATGCCGACGAACTGAACGTGCGCATCGTACGGCTGCTGGAGCAGCGTCGCATTCTGCGTGAAAAGTATTCCAACGCTATGCATAAGGGCGAGGAACAGACCGTAGAGCTCAGTTCTGCCGACAAGAACTTTCTGACCCGCCTGAATGACGCCATTTATTCGATGATGGGCAACCATGACCTGAATTCGGAGATGGTGGCCGACAAGATGTGTGTGAGCCTTTCGCAACTGAATCGCAAAGTGAAGGCCATCACGGGATTCAATAGTTCCGGATATATCCTGCAAATGCGTCTGGATAAGGCCAAACGCCTGCTTACGTCGACCGACACTCCGATTGGAGACATCGCTTTGAAATGCGGCTTCCCGGAGATGTCTTATTTCTCTCGCATCTTTAAGCAAGCATTCCAGATGACACCGTCGCAGTATCGCAAGAAGTTGTGACATTCCCCAAATGATAACTTTGGTAACCTCACACGGTAGCTCCATTTACACGCTGAGGTAAAGCCCTTTACATCGGTATGTAAAGGGCTTTACAATAAGGGGTGAAGGTCGTTACATACGGCGGTAAATGCTTTTACATCTTGCAGTGAATTATTGGTAAATACTATCAATTGATTATCAGTAAACTAACAAAAAGCACCAGTAATCCTTAGTTCATTTCTATACTGTAGCATCTGCTTATTCTTTCTTCCGCAGTGGAAAGAATAAGCGGAACCGTCCGAAAGGTTCTTTTGCACTTTTTTATCCTTATTAATCAGTCTTTTAACTTCTTTTCATGCGCACATAGGTCAAATCCCTGCAAGTAAAAATGCGCGTATAGTACAAATCTATGCGCACATAGTGCAAACGTCCGATCCTATAAGTACATACTTTTGCCTTCAGCAATGATTTATGTTTCACCTAATCATGTTTTAAGGAGTATGGATGAAGATAAGAATAAGAAACCGTTGCTTTCATACGAACAAGTAATTGAAATAATCGATGAACGCGTATCACGTGATGAAGCCGATGGCAGAGATGAAAGGATAGTGCAGGTTGAAAAAGCCGCGGCAGAGTTGGAAGCGGAATATAGGAAGAAGGCGTTGTGCAATGAAAAAAAGAGGAAAAGACGATACTTCTTAAAGTGGTTTTGCGGAAAACTGTTCAAGTGTACAAAGAAATAGAGTATTAATCCTATAAAAGAGTGGAATTATGAAAAGAGTGTTATTCATTTTAGTCACATTGTTGTTTGTAGCGGGAACAACGGATGTACAGGCGCAATGGCTGAAAAAGCTGGGGCAAAAGGCCATAGACCGCGCTGAGGACCGGGCCAAGAAAAAAGTGGAAAGGAAAGTGGATGATGCCGTAGACAAGACGGTGGACAACGCTTTTGAAGGTGCCGAAGATGCGGTGAAAGGAGAAGGCAAAGATAAAGACAAGGAAAGCAAGACTGCTGATGCCACAGAAAAAGATGAGAAAAAAGAAAAGGCACAGGATGACGAGAGTGCGGCAGAAATCACGTCGAAAGCATCGGCTTCCAAGACAGCGGATATAAGTTGGAATAAATTTGATTTTATAGCGGGAGATGAGGTCATTTTTGAAGATAATCTTATAGGAGAAACTGTTGGAGAATTTCCATCTCAGTGGGATCTGCTCGGTGGTAATGCGGAAGTATCAAAAATAAATGGTGAAAACACCATCTACCTTGATAAACACACCACTATTGCTCCACTGATGAAAAGCTCTAAAAACTATTTACCGGAAAGCTATACCATAGAATTTGATTTTCATATAAGCAAAGACTCAAAAGGTTGGTGGAAAATAGAACTTATGGGAGAGGATGATCGTAGAAAAAGTAATATAGAGTTATGGTCTGAGCCCAGTGCAAAGCGAACTATTGAGGGATCGTGGGTTACTATAGGAGGAGAAAACCGTAGTTCCAGTAGCCAAGTAGACCTGTCTGCCCTTGGTTGGCACCGGGTTTCGATTTCCTTCAACAAGCGCGCTTTAAAAGTTTATTTCGATCAGGTGCGTGCCATGAATATTCCGAATGTGGCGCAAGCCGGGTGGTTCCGTTTCTATTCGACAGATGCACATTTTATCCGTAATGTCCGCATCGCCAAAGGTGCCGTCCCCCTCTATGACCGCATGATGTCGGACGGCAAGTTCATTACCTACGGCATCACCTTCGACGTGGGCAAATCCGTCATCAAGCCTGAGTCGATGGGCGAAATCAACCGCATCGTACAACTGATGAACGAGAATCCCGACCTAAAATTCTCTGTCGAGGGGCATACGGACAGCACGGGCAACGCTACGGCTAATCAGACCCTGAGCGAAGCGCGCAGCAAGGCAATCGTAGAGAAACTGGCGGAACTAGGCATCTCGGTCGATAGGCTGACGTCTGTCGGCAAAGGGCAGTCAACCCCCATTGCCGACAACGGTACGGACGAAGGTCGTGCAAAAAACAGACGGGTGGAATTTGTAAAAAAGTGAGAGTTTGGGTAAAAAAGATATAGGGTAAGCCATAGAGCCCTGAAGAGACCTGTGAAGGTAAAGCACTCTTTTTCTGGAGGGAAACGTTTCATCCGAATCGTTTCATCTGAATTAACTGTATAGCGATACGTTTCCCTCCTTTTTCTGAAAAGATTTATCGTATACAAAATTTATGATAATAGCGGAACCGAAAAGCTATATGAGTAGGACAAACTTTAATTAATTGATAGTATGAAAACAAGATTAATGAAACGAATGGCAATGGTAGTGGTAATGGCGTTATCAACCGTATTTCTCTTTGCACAGGAGAAAGGTGACATGGGCGTCGGTGTGAACTTATCTTATGGAACAAAAAGCGGTTTCAGTAACTTCGGTATCGGAGCCAAGTTCCAGTACAACATTATCGATAATCTGCGCATTGAACCGAGTGCCACTTACTTCCTGAAAAAGGATAACGTAAGTATGTGGGACATTAATGCGAATGTACATTACCTCTTCGGGATAAGTGACAGTTTCCGTCTTTATCCGTTGGCAGGCGTGTGTTTATTGGGCACTTCCGTTGATTGGGGAGGAGGGAGCGCGTCGGCCAGTGACTTCGGATTTAACCTTGGAGGCGGTGCCGAGTATATGCTGACGGAAACATTCTCGCTGAACTTTGAAATCAAGTATCAGATTGTTTCCGATTGGAATCGTCCGGTATTCTCAATAGGCGCAGCCTATAAGTTCTAAAATTATTTATAACCCTTTTAATACATGATTGTTATGAAAACTTTAATGAAATGGAATTTCCTCGTTATACTGTTTATGATGTGCAGTGTTCCGCTGTTGGTGGGATGCGGGGATGATGATGACGATGACGGCAACCCGACCGGAGAATATATCGGTTGGCAAGATGCCGGAAACAAAGCCACGTTCGGATATGAAGCCGGCTACGGAAATTACAAGGGAAAGGTGATTTTTACATTAACCTTTGATGGAAGTGGAGAAGATGCGAAATGTACTAAATGCGAAGCAGAAGAAACCTGGTCGACAGAAGAACTTGCGATAGAGTCGTATAATGACCATAAGGACCAGGATGGCGTATCCAACCTCAAACGGAGTGGCAAGAAAGTTACTTATGAAATACAGGACTTTATAGGGCAGACACGTAAAAGGCTAAAAAAGATTATACCGGAAACTTTCAAATCACTGTGAGCCCTTTAATCTCTTGAGCCGATCGAAGAGTTGCCGCCTACGACCCCGCGGCAAGCAGCGGCGACTCTTCATTTCGATCCTGCAAATCTACCACAACTTTAAACCCCTGCATTATGAAAACAAAATTCTGGTATTTACTGCTGACGGCTTTCTTGTCCGTCTCTATGGCCACCATGACAAGCTGTAGCGATGATGACAAGAAACTTCCGGATGAGCCCGAACCCGAAGTTCCGGTAGATCCCGAAAAGCCTGATGAGCCTGATGAACCCAAACCGCCGGTTATTGACGTAATAGTCACCATGAAAGACGCCAATGTGGAAGGTACCGTGACCGACACGGAAGGCAAACCGTTGGCGGGCGTGAACATCTCCAGCGGCGAGACGCAGACCGTAACCAATGATATGGGTCTGTTTACCTTCGAACGTATAGCCAGTGCCAACGGACGCTTCCGCTTTACTTTCAAGAAAGACGGCTACTTCACCGTCACGCGTTCGGGAGCATTCCAAGAGAATCTTTCCATGCAAGTGGTGATGCAAGGCAAGAACGGCAGTGGTGCCTCCAACACTGCTTCCGCTTCTTTCAGTTCCACCGAAGAAGGCACGTTGAAAGCCGACGGAATGGAAGTGGCCATACCTGCTTCATCCCTTGTCACCGCTGACGGGAAAGCTTACTCCGGAGCCGTAAAAGCAGACATGCTCTACCTCTCTCCGGACAATGAAAACTTCACCACCATGATGCCCGGTGGTGATATGGCGGCCGTACGCATGGACGAAAGCGATGCCACGCTGGTTTCTTACGGCATGGTGGAAGTCAGCCTGAGCGATGCGGGTGGAAACGCCCTGCAACTGAAAGAGGGCGGCAAGTCCGAAATGACATTCCCCATCCCCGAAAGCATGAAGAACAATCCGCCGCCCACTATCCCGCTGTGGTACTTCAACGAAGAAGCCGGCGTATGGGTAGAAGAGGGCACAGCCACTCTGAAAGGCGATGTGTATGTGGGCAGCGTCAGCCACTTCTCCTGGCACAATCTGGATGTACCCGAAGACCGGGTAACCATCAAAGGTAAAGTGACCGACTGCAAGAACCGCCCCGTGCCGCGCGTGCAGGTTACGGTAGACCAGACCAGTGCCGTGACGAACAACAACGGAGAGTACTGGGTATATGTTCCCTCCAACACTCCGGTCACCGTCACCGTCCGAAGCGAAGATTACAACTTCTATTCTCCGGCGGTCAGCGTCTCCGTTTCCGGAAAAACCGGTGGGACGACCGTAGAGAATGTCGACCTGGAATTGCCGTGTACCCCTATCATCAGCGGACGAATCACCAACTCCTGTTCCGAACTGGTCGGGGCATACGTATGGGCCGAATATACCGCGAATGGAAAAGCCGTAAAGACGGCTCCCGTCTGGACTGCCGTCGACGGCAAGTTTGAACTTCGCATTCCCGGAACATCCGGAAAAGCCACGCTCTGGATTCAGACCGCTACGGGTGACATCATGAGCCGCGAATTTACATTGACCGGTGAAGACATAGTGATCACCGGACTGGAAATCTGCGAGGAGTTCGATGGAAGTTCGTTGACCATCACCATCGAAGGCGGAAATACGATTGTAGTTCCCTGGACCGAGGAAGGGATTTTTGCCATGGTTCTCAATAATGGAATGTCGATCATTAATGAAGGGTTCTCGGCTAATATAGAAAACTTCTCCGGAGCGGGTGAATACACGGGAAACATTGGCTACTATGCAGGCCGTACGATGGCGGTGTTCGAATCCGCATCTTTCATCTTTGAAACTTCCGGCAAAGGTGGTTATGACGTGACCGTCACCGGAATCGGTGAAGTATATGAGGATGTCACGAGTGGAACCGTCAAAAATGGAAGTATCACGGGAAAGGTACATTTGCCTGTCATCATCGCAATGTCCGAAACGGAGAATGTCAGCGAATGGAGCAATATAGGTTTTGGCAGCGCCATCCCCGAAATGCCATTGCCGGCTGACAATATGATAAAGATCGAGCTCCAGGGAGTTGATGCCAGAGCTGCAGGTCTGAATTATAAAGAAAAGACCGACAAGGATTATGAAAGTATAAAGAGCCTGTTCGATAAAGCCGGATTTACGCCTGTTGAACAGGAAGCGACCGGCGGAAACGGCGAGAAAGAGATTGCTTACCGGAAAGACGACAATTATGCCATTATAATTTACACTCCGCAGGGAGACGAGGATGGTTACAAGCTTACAGTCTTCATTGCTGAAGGATACAGCAAAATAGAAAAAATTCTGGGAGGATTGTTCGGCTCTATGAGTTATTCTACCGGAACTTCCGTCATGAAGCTTTGCAAGAGTAAGGTTTATAAAGATCATAGGTGATGTGGAAATGATGGTAGCAAGTTGTGATTGTCACTTGTGAGGGATACGTTTTAAATAAAAAATGGCTCTGGTGAAGTATCCTCAAAATACCCGTGCAGTTTGTTTCATTACTCTATGATGGCGACAGCCTCGTCGGCACGCAAAAGGAAGATGCGGGCTGTCGCTTTCTTTTCTTAATTTTTTTAATGCCATGAATATGAAAAAGAATGTTTTACTGATACCGGTATGTGTATGGGCGTTGGCTTTTATGCCGGCAACCGCCCATAGTCAGGGATTCCTGAAGAAACTGAAACAAAAAGTGGAAAACGCGGTAGTGGGAACCGACGCGTCCGAAGAAAATGCGGACGATGAGTCGACAGAGGGAGAACCGGCGAGCGGTACTCCGACTCCCGCCGACAAAATTCCCAAGTTGCGCATGGCCTCCTCCTCCTGGGATGAGATGATACAGCCCAGCAAGGCGTCTACCGTAAAAGCGTTGCTGGACGAACTGCCCGCCCTGCCTTCGGTGGACGCAATGGTTGCTCCCACGGAAGAAGGCCGTGCGAGCTACTATCGCAAGATTGTAGCCGTGGATATGCGTGTAGAAGAACTGGACGAACAGCGCACCTGCCCGGACGAAGAAATGCTTGCCGCCCGCGAGAAGCTGTATCAGGAAATGATAGATATCACGGGGCTGACCGTAGAAGAAATGAAACGCCTGGAAGACCCGAACCTGCCCGAAGCGGAGAAGGAACAACTGGCGGAGAAAGCAAGGAACGCCATGATAAGCGGTTCCGAAATGGACAGACTGACTGCCATGGGTGCCGAAATGGAGAAGAGGGAGAAAGCCAAAGGCGGGAAACTGAGTGATGAGGAGATGATGCAATTAGTCTCTGAAAATCCCGACGCGATGGCCGACATGACTGCGGTGGCGACAAGAACCATGGAAACATCCGCAAAGGTACAAGCGGTCACAGCCCGGTTCAATAAGCTGAACCGGCAGTTGCAGCAGGTAAGCGAGAAGCAGAAACAACTGGCAAAGCAGAACCAGGGCGTCATCACCAGCTGTCAAAAGATAGCCGAAGACTACGAAAAGAAACTGAAGAAAATCTACGAACAGATATTCGCCACCGAAGACCGCCGGGAGATAGACAAACTCTATGCGCAGGCCGACGAACTGATGAAGAACTATCGCGGGCGCGCCGCCAAACTGTGGCGAAACAGCCTTCAGGCACAGCTGGACGAAGCAAAAGCTTTGCTGCCCGAGATGGAGAACGTGTACAAGGAGATGGTAAAGGAGGAGATGATTCCCGCCTGCGCCGCGAACCGGGCGTCCTACAACCTGGTGACTTGCTTCACCGATATTCTCCATAAAGCCTATAGCGACTTTCCGCAGCCCGACGTGCTGCCCGTGCAGATGGAGCCGGTGCTGGTGTTGAAAAAGCATGAGTATCTGTGGGCACCCGAAAGCGGTTTTGCTTCTTCGGTAACGGATTTTCTTGCCAACAGCCGCATCCTCGTCTATGACGGTGAGGCCAAGGAACGATATGTTTACGAAAACGGACAAAGGCGGAAACTGACCGATAAGGATCCAAGCGACTTCCGGCCCAAGACGCCCCGTACAGAACCTGCATACAATACCTGGACTTCGGAAAGCGGCGTACGGAAGGTGACTTACACGCGCGACGGTTCGGTTACCTTGCACGACGGCACCTCTTTCTATCCGCTGGCATTCCAGCAACAGGACAATAAACTGGTGTGGATCATCGTGCAGAATCACAGCATTGTAAAATGTACCTACAAGCTATAGCGGCTCTCCTTGTGTGTGCATGCTCTTTCAGCATGCATGCCGGGAGCCGGGATTTCCGTCAAATATTCAAAGGCAACTGGACGGCTGCCGAACACTATGTAGAACAACACCGGAAAGTTTGGGAGGTCATATTCAATGAATTCGCGGTTCCCGCCGACTTGGCCGTAGCGGTAATCTTTCCCGAACAGATACGATACTCGGCTCTACAGAATATCATGGAAACGGCAGCTGTCAAAGCGCTCTATATACAAGGAGGCACACGCATGGCAAACTTCTCCATCGGACGGTTCCAGATGAAACCGTCTTTTGCCGAAGAAGTGGAGCGGGAATGGATGCAGACTGAATGGCGGCACGATTATGGAATTTACTTCGACCTGTCAGTCAGTATGGAAGCCCGCCGGGCGCGGATACGCAGGCTGGACGATGTGCAATGGCAGTGCATCTATCTGTCATTGTTCCTGAAACTGCTCTACCGTCGTTGTCCGCAATTGTCGAAAGATAATGCTATCGAGCAAGTACGCTTCTGCGCCACCGCCTATAATGTATCGTTCAAAGGGAGCTATGAGGAAATCTCCGGAAAGAGCGGAAAGGCTTTCTTTCACACTGATTTCATAGCCACCTCTTCTACCGCGTATTATGTATATTCGGACATAGCGGTATACTTTTATAGTTTAAGAGAACAAACAGGTAACAGAGAATCATTTAAAAAATCAAAGATATGAAACAGATCGGCACATTGATTACATTAGCCTTCTTCCTGACGACAGGGATGCAGGCGCAACAACCGTATTATCCTACCAAAGAAGGCGTAAGCCTGACTTATGCGGACAAGTCCGGAAAGGGTAAGATAGAAGCTTATTCACAAATGACCATAACCAAAGTGGAAATGACGGATGAGCTGAATTTCTCCATTACCACCGCCACCCGTGCGATGGATGACAAGAAGAACGATCTCTTCAAGGAACCGATAGTGACAACCGTACACGTGAGGAATGGTGCTGTGGAATTTGATCCTTCTTCTATGACCGGCAAGATAATGGCGGGAATGAAAATCACCGGGGACAGCTTCACGCTGCCTGCCAATGCATCGGTAGGAACCGTATTGGGTGATTACAGCGTCACCGTGAGTATGGGTGCCATAAAGACCACCACCGGTTTTACCGATGTGAAGGTGACGGGAAAGGAGACGCTGGACATAGCCGGGCAAAGTCTTGAATGCCTGATCGTGGAGTGCACGGCTCTTTCCAAGGTAATGGGCATGAAACAGGAAGCGACGGAGAAAGTCTGGTATGCCCGCGGCATAGGTCAGGTAAAGATGGAGATGTATAACAAAAAAGGGAAACTGCAAAGCGGGCAAGAACTGATAGAAGTCAGCGGATTATGACCGCCGGTATTCAATTGAGTATGAAGATAAGCAATAGAAAATAATATAAAAAAATAAAACTATGGCTGGTATTTTAGAAGGAATAGTAAAAGGCATCTCCGGATTTATGCCACAGGATGATCCGGATGTGAGAATCTTCAATGCGCAAAATGAATTGAAGGATATCATGGAAAAGATAGAAGCTGCTTATGCACGCTTGGGACGGCAAGTTTATGAGGCCGATGGTGCTGAACTTTACCCGGAACTGAAGGCTGAGTTGGAAAGGCTTAGTCTGGAAAAATCCGCAGCAACAGAGCGGGGTCGGAGAGCCAAAGATGAAAAGGCGGCCGTAGAACGTGCGGCAACTGAAGATGCCGCACGTGTCTGCCCGAACTGTGGAACTGCAATTGCATTGGAAAACCATTTTTGCGGTTCCTGTGGCACAAAAGTCGAATGAATTATTAAATAGCGGAGGAATAACTATGGTATTTTGTGGAAAATGTGGACAAAAAGTAGAAGAAGGTGTAAAGTTCTGTCCAGCTTGCGGCACACCTTTACAGGCAAATGCAGACCAATCGGTCAATGAGGCGTCTCCTCAATCTGTGGCTGAAAGCACAGCCGAATTTGAGAAAAAGGATATAGAACAAAACAAGGTCATGGCAATACTTGCCTACTTCGGTATTCTGGTTTTTATCCCGATTCTGGCAGCGAGAGAATCTAAGTTTGCCCGTTATCATGCCAACCAAGGCTTGATTTTATTCATAGTTTTGATTGGCTGGAAGATTATCGACTATATTCTTACTTCCCTTCTGCGTGCCCTTTTGTGGCGGAGTATGGGATTGTGGGAAGTATATTCACTCTGTGGTACGATCCTGAATCTGGTATATTTTGTCTTTGCAATACTTGCCATTATCGGAATTGTAAATGCGTTGAACGGAAAAGCCAAGGAACTTCCTGTTATCGGTAAATACAAAATTTTGAAATAGCTATGACAACCAAAGAAGTTTTTTCTAAAACACTTGTTTTCGGATGGATAAAGCTGGGATTGGGGCTACTGAATATCCTGATAGCCATTGTGCTCTTTGCTATCCTGATGGGAATTTCTGTTCTTTTCGCCAGCGAAGGTGTAGGAGCCATAATGTTTTTCATCTGGCTGGGAGCAATAGGGGTGGTGAATTTTATCATTAACCATTACATCGGTTATTTGGTGAAAGCGGGACATGTGGCGATTATCGCAACAGCATTCAAGACAGGCATTGTGCCTGCCAATCCTGTAAGCACCGGAAAGGCGATGGTTAAGGAGCGGTTTGGTACATCCAACGTCTACTTTGCACTGGATAAACTGATAGCCGGTTCCGTCAAGCAATTACAACGAACCTTGGGGCGTATTACTGACGGTCTGTTGGGTGCCATTCCCGGTACGGATACAGTAAAAAGTCTGATTAATATGTTTTTGGATATTTCATTAGGCTATATTGACGAGTGCTGTCTGGGATATACATTTAATCACTCCGAACAGAATGCGTATAAATCTGCTGCCGATGGCGTAGTTATTTATGCGCAAAACTGGAAAACTCTGCTGAAAGATGCCGCCAAAACAACTTTAGTGGTTGTTTTTTCTATTATAGCGGTGACACTGGCAGCATTTATCATCTTCGGCGGGCTGTTCAGATTGTTCGGCTGGAGTGGATTTGTAGCATTCGTTATCTCTCTGTTTCTGGCATGGACTGTGAAATATGCTTTTATCGATAGTTGGATTTTGGTGAAGATGATGAGTAGTTATATGCAGGCGGTACCGAATACACAAATAACCTTCGACCTGTACGGGAAATTGGGCGGTTTTTCCAAAAAATTCAAGGAACTGTTCAGCAAAGGTCAAGAGGGCACGAACGAAGTAAAGAAACCGTCTTTCTGCCCGTCATGTGGCACATCACTGGCTCCGGGTAAAGCATTTTGCGGAAATTGCGGTGCACGATTGGGAGAAATGTGATTATCTCTTGAATGTGTATTTCTTCTGTTTAGTCTCTTCCTTTTCCAGATTTCTAACAGAAGGAATACACATCATCAGAATTGCAGTCAGTACAATGGCAAAACCACAGTATATAAATATGTTGCCTATTCCCAAAGAGTCAGCTACAAAGCTTGTGACAAGCAAACCGATAATAGAAGGGAACAAACTTATACTGTCGAAAAGCGAGAATACACGTCCCAGATAAATCGGTTTGAACTGCGTCTGCAATAGAGCGGTAAAGGGACCGGATAAAAATGGCACGATAAGCCCTTGTACCACTGTCAGTATGGCAAAAAAGACATACCCATTGCCGGGCAACATACCACATATAGCCAATGCCAGACCAAGTACCGCATAAGAAAACGCGATCATCAGTATCTTCCTGATCTTAGGATTCCAAATCCCCAGTAAAGCCCCTCCGGCCAACATACCCGCCCCGAAAAGTGTTTCTATCAAACTAATCTGATAAGCTGTTCCGGAGAAAGTATGCAGAGTCATCAGCGGCATCAGGGCGACTATCGGCAACACAAAGAAAGTAATCAGGATTTCTGTAACCATCACCCAACTAACTCCTCGATTGCGCATAATCACATGAAAACCGTCGCGCATATCGTTCAATACACTCTTAGCAGAGATATTTTCCTTCTTCGGATTCGGAATGTAAACAAACAGTAGGGAAGTGCAGGCAATGATTGCGCCTGCCACATCCAATAACATGACTACACTCATATCGAATGCCAGAAGCAGAACCGCTCCCAACGCAGGGCCGCCGATATTACAAATAGACTGGATAGCCTGGTTAATTCCCGCAATACGGGTCAGTTCCTTTTCCGGAGCCAGCAATGGAATGGATGATTTCATTGCCGGTGAATGGAACGAACCACCAATGGAACGAAGTGCCAATAATATATAGATATGCCACAATTCCACAATATCCAGGTAAAATAACAAAGCGATGATACCGGAACAGAGTGCAACGAAACTATCTGCACCTATCATAGTCCATTTCCGGTTCCAGCGATCCACATATACGCCTGCAAATGCCCCTAACAAGGCTTGCGGCAACAAGGCGGCAATCATGGCAAAGGACAAAACTTCCGCAGAACCCGTTTTGAGACTAATCCATAAGACAATAGAGAACTGAGCGATGGAACTACTTAATATAGAAAATAGTTGCCCGCTCCATATTATGATAAATTTTTTCTTCCAATTATTCATGATGAGAGTGAAACTATATAATGAAAAACAGATAAATGCCTCCTGTTGTTGCATCTACATACGGGAGATTTTCAAGATTCTTTTAGTCTAGTAGCAAAGTCACATCCAGTGACGATAAAAAAGGTTCTGAAACTCAATTGTTTTCAGAACCTTATCTTCGTACACCCTCAGGGACTCGAACCCTGGACCCATTGATTAAGAGTCAATTGCTCTA
>ENA-UOJT01001473-UOJT01001473.1-human-gut-metagenome-genome-assembly--contig:-C15-NODE-1473-length-15284-cov-74.698995_pt1 | contig 15284 bp, 25 predicted proteins | sample MGYA00242357_ERZ723904 | MGnify/ENA metagenome assembly ERZ723904 | reverse complement strand
CACAACAAAAAAGGGAGTAACTAATGTTACTCCCTTTCGCGGTGCGTACGGGACTAACACATTTTACTATTATACTGATAATCAATAAAATACTTATTAAAAATATATTAATGGTATCATATTTATATCATCTCCGCTTATTTTCTTCTATAATTTTATGCAGTGCTTCTATCTGCATCATCGCACCTTCATAAGCTGCTTTGTAGTTGACATTCGCATCAATATCCGTCTCAATCATATTCCCTTTGCCAGTACAAAGCCACTTCACATTCAATTCCGGGAACTTATCCACAATACGAGCTATTATATCAGTTCCAATAGCCCCCTTCCCGTTCCTTATGGAATTATAAATGTATCTATTTGATAATTCACAATAAGCCTCAAACGAGTTCTCGCCTTTGACAACTCCCTTATCACGTGCATACCTTGCAAATTTTCGTAATCTGTCAATAGCCCTTTCTTCCATATCAAATAATCTTTTGACTTATTATGCGTAATGCTTGCCACATCCCCCTTATTTCTCTTCTCTCGACATCTAACTGGCCATGCTTGGGGTTATCAGCCTTTAAAGTCAGCACATTATCCAAGAAAAGACTGTTTTTAATATCCGCTTGACTGAAAGTGTTTTCCCATATACAATACTCACAACTCCTGACGCGCTTTCCCACAAACCTTCTTCTATTTTGCGAGCAAGAATTTTAGCTCCGTCCGGTATAGTTGGCTCCATGCTGTCACCACGTACTTGAAAGACCATATAAGAATCATCAAGCACTTCACCTTCTTCCGGCATGACACCATAAGAATCAATTTCATAAGCTGTATTATATAAGCTTTCGACAAATGAAGCCGCAGCATCCATCGGAACATATTTTACTTTTACAAGAATATCTTGAAGATAAGGAGCTACTTTACTAATCGTAGAGTCTGATTGCATTCTTGCATTTTTCAGAGCATCCCTAATATCCTTCTCCGAAGGTTCTATTTGTCCTGATGGAGTCTTTGCAAACAAACCTTCTCCAGTATATAGCCATGCTCTGCTCACATCATACTTCTCACAAAAAGCATCAATTGTTTTTTTACTTGGCAACTGAATCCCTTTTTTTATACTGGTAAGGGTTGATTCACTGGATATAATATTGTCTTTCTTTAATTTATATCCACTCAAACCACAATATGAAATTGCTTGCAAAAACCTTTTTGAGAGATCACTCAATTTTTTATCGTCAACTTCTTGCATACTTCATAAATTAAGTAGTATATTTGCATCCGTAATAATAGCAGTATTACCACATAAATTGATTAAACATCCTACTTGGAGTTTATATATAGAAATCCGTAAATAGCTGCTACCTATTTGCGGATTTTCTTTTTCTCCACATTGTGTAATCGGCGGTAGGCCGCATAGCGGAGAGACAGAGGGTTACACTCTTACAACTCAATACTGCGAAGGGCGTGCGATATTGAGAGGCAAACGAAACCGGGATGCCTGCACAGCTACAAGTAAGCGAAAAATCCGGGAAGTCGGGTAACTTGTTAATGCCCGGCCAGCTAAGAACGGCGTACTTATACGAACGAGACATTTCTTATGCTGCATATAGCAAAAACGGGAAACCGTCTAAGGGCTAACTATGCAGCAATCCAGCACCTTACCGAATGAGATCGTCTTTTACTTCTTCAATTATTACAATACTAATAGAACGACATTACTTTTTTTTCAGAAAGCTTTCTTTTTACGCAAACCTCACTTGTATAACATTTTATAAACCAACAACTTACATTAAAACATGTTTTATAACATACGAAATACTACAAATTTTAAGAAGTATTTTATTGTACTTCTGAAAATATGAAGTATATTTGCAACGTCAAACAAACAAAGAGTGTAAGTTTGAACAACAAGAAAGCTGGCGACTTCAAAAGCCACTTACTACATATCTCATTGGCAAATGTAGTTGTTAGCTTTCTTTTATGCAAATTTTTTGTGGAAAATTTAAGTATAAAATAGAAAATAATATGAAAGTAACAAAGAAAGATATTCTAAGCATTAAAGCTGGTTCTTCCAAAGTAATGCAGCTGGATTCTTACAAGGATTGCGTCAATGCAAGAAGCTACGCCTATCAATTAGCTTTTACTGATCCCCGTGAAGACGTTGAAAGATATTCAATATCCATCGACAAAGATAAAAATCAGATAACCATCGAAGCGATAAAGAAATGAACCGTTCAGATGCCAAAATGATTGCAGAAGAACTGCACAAGTTTATTCGCAATGATGTGAGAAAGGCTGTAACTGAAATGGCGACTGCTGAAACCGAAGAGTATTTGAATGCCAAACAAGCTGCTGTATTTCTCGGATGGAAGTTGCAAACCTTATACAATCGAATACATGATATTCCTCACACCAAAAATGGCAAGAGTCTCATTTTTACCAAATCAGCTTTGAGAAAATTCATGGAAAGAAAATAATCCCGGACGGATTTGGCCGTCTTTCCGGGAACTAACAAAACGTTCTTTGACATATTGTATAGTCTGAACAAATAAAGACTTAAAACAAGGTTTACTGCTTATCTAAAGGGCGAAATAGACCGACAAAGTAGCCAAAGCGGATTAGTGAAAAGAGTGTGAATACGGACTGCCAATAAGAAGATGCAGCACACGAATCACTAAGTTATCAAAAACAACTTATATTATGACAAAGTAAACGTAGGGCGTTTATAAATACATTCTTAACTGAATAGATACTTTAAATGATATATATACCCGTGCTTCGCAAGAAGCGGTCACCGCTAAAAAGCTACGGCCAACAATCCATCGGAACGCGGACGGGAACACATTTTAAATGCTAAAAGTATGAAAGGATTTACAGAAATGACCGATCAAGAGATTCTTGCGTTAACGGAGGAAGATGTACAGAAATTGATTAAACTCCGCATGATGGAGGAAGGTATCAAAATCATGGATAAACCCAAAATTCCCGAATTATTTGAAATTGAGCCTGCTGATATTCAGTACTTCTCAATTCCGCTTTTGGATGGTTTTGCGTTTACTGACATTAATGAAGCGACTAAGGTTGCTGAAATTCTGAAAAGCGCGAAGTCATTGCGAAAGGTTGATTACGATTGGAATAAACTTGGGAGTGATTACAAGTTCCTTAAAAAGAGTGAGAAATACAAGTTTAATGGGAACTCTGATTTTGACATCATTTCAGGATGGGCTTATTCGGATGAACTATATGCTAAGATTTCAAACTTTGCCGCACAGAACAAGGTTATGAAAGAACAAGCAGCAAAAGACCAAAAGGAATATGACGAAAAGATGCAAGAAGCGTCCGGCATCATCTCGGAGATAAGCGGATGGGTTAAGGAGGTCAAAGTTAAGTATGAGCGATTGAATAGGCTTACTTACAAATTCGCTACTGACTATTATCCCCTTTCCGATCACAATGAGGATATGGCAATGAAATTTATGGCTAAAGCCTATTCTTTTACAGATAAAGAAAAAGAATACATATTACAGAATTACAAAGAATTACTATCCACAAGTGATGAATAAGTTTTTTAGTTAGTTATTGGCTCCTTGCTTGCGAAAGTAGGGAGTTTTTTGTAAAACTCCAAATTCATTATATGAGTAATATAGAAGATACAATTTACGATCTGCCAAATGAAGAATACCACCGTGGAGAAAGATTCAAAGATTTCCTAAGTAGTACGCAGATTAAAGATTATATGGTGTCCCCAAAGTTTGCCCGATACAAGGCATTGCACCCAGAATTATTTGAGATAAGTATTGAAGCCTCTGAAAAAGGTTCACTGTACCATGATGCAATGGAAAGCCTTGTTAATACTGGAAAACTTGACAAGTGGCGAAACAACCTTCTTGTATTTGAGCCGCCTATAAATCCTAAAACCGGCTGTCCGTATGGACGAGACACCCAAAAATATCAGATTGCACTAATAGAGTCCAAAGAATCAAATCCCGGTAAAACATTGACAAGCACAACCGATATACAATTGGTTGAAACAATGGTTTATGAGCTTCTTAATAATTGCTGGGACACCTCCAAACAGATCAGGCAGATATTAAAATGGGGAAAAGCCGAAGTCAGCCATTTCGTTGAATACGAAGGATGCAAGTTCAAATATCGCCCTGATGTGGAAACGGCCAAGAAAATTGTCGACTGGAAAACATTGGCGGTTGATGATCTTCATGAAGAAACAGTTAACCGGACTATTGCCAAATTTCATTACGGTATTTCGGCAGCCTTCTACCAGTTTTTTGAACATGAACGTACTGGAGTATGGAAGGAGTTCTACTGGGTTATGCAACAAAAGATAGCTCCCTATGACGCAGTATTTGTCAGTGCAGCTAACTGGGCTTTCCATTTGGAAGACGGAATTGTGAAAATGGGTGCAAGTGCATTGGCATTCAAGAAATTGTTAGACCAGCATGTTTACTGTACACAAAACAATGATTTTGACGGTGCACAGATATTTATTCAGCCGGGATTCAAAGGGCGAAGAATAATGGTGCCGGACGCACCTGCATTTGAAAAGAACAAGATGTTTAACTTTTATAATAATCAAGAGCAATGAGTAAAACAGAGAATCAATCCCCCCAACAAGGGAACTTGGGAATGGAACAACACAATGCTCCTTCACCAACAAAAACAGAACCGGTCTCCCCAACACCTTCCACACCACAACCGCCCGTTCCTTCTGCCCCACCAGCCTTTCCAGTACAACTGAAAGGATTGGAAAGTTGTTTTATCTCCCCTAAAAAGGCATTTATAGCAGCTGGTGGCACAGAACAGCAATTTGCCCGTGAAGTCAATTTCGCTATGCAGGCAATGTTGAATAATCCTTATTTGATTGACTGTGCCCGGCAATATCCCGATCATCTTGTCGAAGCAATCAAAAACGTTTCTCTTACCGGTCTGACACTCAATCCTGAACTAAGATTGGGGTATCTTGTACCATACAAAGGCAAAGTGAAGTTCCAAGCTTCATATATGGGGAAAGTTGATATTTTGATCCGCACCGGCGTTGTAAAAGATATTTATTCTGATTTGGTTTATGCTAATGACGAGTTCAGCATGACAAAAGGTACCGGTGGCACTATCATCCACAAACCCAATGTATTCGGAGAACGTGGTGATCTTCTTGGAGGCTACTATTTTGCAGTCTTGACTTCCGGTGTTGTAAAATTCGATGCAATGCCCAAAGCACGTATTGAAGAAATAAAAAGTCGTAGTGAGGCTGTCAAGAAAGGCAAGCAATCTCCGTGGGACACAGACTTTGAAGAAATGGCTCGAAAAACAATCGTGAACTGGGCTTTCAAATTCCTGCCCAAAACCGGCATTTCAGATTCCATGATTAAAGTTCTTGAAACAGAGAGCCAGTTGGATGATGAAATGTTTGAAGACTGGAAAAAGGCACAAGGTCAGAAACCGGACGATTTTGAGGAAGACGATACTCCATACGCAGAAGAAGTCAAGTAATGGATTCATGTAAAAAAATTAGTAACAGTATCACAGCGGCTAAAGAACTGATCGAAAATGAAACACGTTCTTTGGCTGCTTTACATAAAGCAAAACAGCTTGAAAAAGAGCTTCATAAATCCGGCAAGTTGTTTCGTATTCCTACAATGAACGGAATTATAGAAACAACCTGCCCGGAAAAATACATAGAATACAATAACCAGTTTAAAATCAAATTAAAATGAGAACAGTAACAGTTGAAGTGCCCGAAGGACACATGGTAAAAATCGTGAAAGAAGAAAGTATGCAACCTACTCAAAAAGTTACGGGGGGGGGTAAATTTGAATTTGAGGGTGAGACATTCATCCCCGGTGACGTAATTATCAATCCGAATCGCGGAGGGGGCAGCATGATGATTCTCTCTGAAATTAGAGAAGAAAGTCCACTCTCTTTTTTACCGGCAATTAAAGTACCTTTCGGCCTTGTCGCCTATATTCCTTCCAATGATGAAGGTGACAGAGTTTTTGTAAGACTCACACCCGAAGCTGGTATCGGAGGCATGAAGGGATTCCGTAAAGCTACGGAAGAGGAAAAGGCAAAGATGCTTGCCGCCATGAAGGAAGAAAAACATTACTCCTTCAATTTTGAGAAGTTACAGCCTGAATATATCCCGACTGTCGGCGATGTTGTTATTGTATGGGATGATAATAGCAAAGAAAATGCGGTAGTCGGTGTTATGAATGAAATGGATAAAACAGTCAGGCCATACAAGATAAATGATGGTACTTGGTATGGGAACTGCGACAAGTTCGTTTCAGAAGAACAATATAAAAATTTGATTGATGGGAAAGAGTAAATCTAAATCGGGGGGGGCGAGAAATTACACTCCCCTTCTCACAGCTCGCCCAAAGGGAATGAGCTACCAAGAATATCGTGAACGCAGAGCCTATCAGAACGCATGGTTGAAAGAGCGACTGAAAGGCTTTATTTGTTATGTATCGTCTGAACTGGTTGTATATGACAAAATAACGGGATTACCCCGATTATTCAATCATCGTACAGATGATATACACAAAGCAAACATAAGGACTAACCCACAGCCATTTGTCGGTTCTGCCCGATATGGCTTAAAACCTTTATGATATGGATAAAGAACTATTTAAAGATAAGAATCCATTGCTTCGCAGACAAATGTTGGAAGACAATTGCGCAGCAGTTGAAAGAATTACCTATACTTCTCCTTTCAGCGAGAAAGAAATGGGTGAACGGAAAACGGAGTTGGCAAATATTGACCTTGACATGGCCGCACTGGAAGAAGAAAAGAAAGCTTTCATGCAAGCATACAAGGACAAACTGAAACCTAAAAAGGAACGTAAAAAAACGTTGCTTACCGATATAAAACGTGGTTATGAGGAAATTACGGATGAATGCTTTAAGTTTATGGATCGTAGCACCCGTACCACCGGATATTACAATGGTAATGGCGATTTGGTTAAAGAACGTCCGATAGAGGCACAAGAGATGCAAAAAACGGTCTTCGAGGACATTGAATCTACTGGTACGGAGGGATAAGCCATGAGAAAAGAAGAACTTATCAAGCAAGTAGCCGAATCAACCGGTATTGCTATTTGCGAAGTCCGAACAGTTATAGAAGCAGCATTGAAGGAAACCGTGGATGCAGTAGCTAATGGAAGAACTCTTTATATCAGAGGTTTTGGTACACTGTCACCCAAACACTATAAACGAAAAGTTGCTCGTAACATACACAAAAACGAGACTATTGTCATAGCGGAGCATTATACTCCACACTTCAAACCAGCCAAATCATTTAAAAACAGAACTAAAAATTTGTAGAACAACATGGAAAACGAAAAGATGCAAGTGAACTTTGCTCCGGGTGTGACCGAAGCAACCCTTAGAGTTATTGAACTTCACGAAGAAAATGAGTTACCGGTACTGGAGCCTGATAAGGTAGAATTAGCCGGAACAATTGGAAGTGTTCATGAATTTCTCTTGAAAAGAATCTCTGAAAAAGAACAGATCAATCAGAAACGTTGCTATATTCTTGTTGATCGGGAGAAAATGACACTTAAACTTGTCACCAATGAAACTGACAGTAGGAATAAAGCTACTGTAAGAGGTGAGTTGAAATACTATCCCAAGTTTCTTGAATTTGGTATTAACACAAGCAAGACATGGGAACCGGTGCAGCTTTCAAAGTTCTTCAAAATGAATCGTGCCTTCTTCAAGGATGCACAATACAACATGGAACTGGTAACAGTCTTGAAGAACTTCAAAGCCAGCATTGACTCAAAAGTGGAAAACTCCCGACAAGACAACGGTAGTCGCACTGACAATTACAGCCAAGTTGTCAACTCCAATCTTCCGGCCTCATTCAATCTTATTGTCCCGATTTTCAAAGGTCGCCCTGCAGAAGAGATTGAAGTGGAAATCATTGCAGATGTGGACGGGCGTAATATTCGATTGTCCCTTTGCTCCCCTGGTGCAGAAGTGATAGTGGAAGAGGAACGCAACAAGGCCATTGACGAGCAATTATTGTTGATCCGTAAATTGGCACCGGATATTGCCATTATCGAACAATAACAATGAAGACTGTAAAGAAATACTGGAAGCCGGTACTTGTCGTATCGGCTTTCTTCATTGGCAACCGCGTATTCAATCACATAAATGCGTGGTTGGGAATTTCAATAATTATGCTGACAGTAGCATTTATAGTTTATAATATCATTAAAAAAAAGCAGAAAATGAAAAGAAAGATTGATTTTTTGATTGTGGCACTATTTGCCGTTGTTTTGTTTGCTTCATGCGAAAGAGTTGCTCCCAATTATGCCGGTGTCCTTATGGAGAACTACGGCAAACAAGGGAAAGAAGATTTTAAAATCGTTGCCGGTAAGGTATCTACATGGGAATTAGGCACAGAGCTTTTTCAAGTTCCGCTATTCGATCAGCGCGGAGAATTTTCTGATCCAGTCACACTAAAGGCAGCCGACAATACAGAGTTTACAGCCCGGCCAACTTACTCTTATAAAGTAATGAAAAACAGGGCTGTTGATATTGTATTTGATAACAAGCATATTGATAAGGCTGACACCCCATCGGGAAAAGATGGCTTTATGCAATCATTAGAAGATAATATTTTGGAGCCACGTATATATGATCTTATCAAAGAAGAAAGTCGCAAACATAAAACAGACAGTCTGATGGCTGACGGTGGTTCATTGGTATTTGAAAAGAGACTGGAACAGATCGTTGATAAAGAATTTGAGAAACGGGGATTGCAGTTGTTGACCTTCTCCGCACAATTGGAATTTTCAAGAGCTGTCCGCGATAAAATAGATAGCCGTAACGAGGTAAACACTAATATTTCGGTACTTGATCAGAAGATTGAAGAACAAAAGAAGCAAAACGAACTGGAGCAACTAAAAACAGAACAAGCTTTAATTGCGTCCCGTGGACTCACCCGTGAGATTTTATATAAACAATTTATAGACAAGTGGGACGGGAAGACACCTCTATATGGCATTGCTCCTGAATTTTTAAAAATGACAAAATAATATGCTGACATTTCAACAAAGAAGAGATACGATATTGTCTCAATTTGCACAAGCAAAAGCCGATTTGGAAACACTTAATAGTGATATTGATGCAGAAATCGAAAAGAATAAATCTGTTATTTCTACACTAACTTCTAAAAATACAGAATTGGCCTCTTTAAAAAGTAATAATGAAGGCTCAATCAAGACTTTTGCTAAATTCCTAAAATAATAATTATCAACCCGATTAATAATCAGCTTCTCCCGGTGTGGCTTGACCGCCTATCCGGGAACTATCATGCCTCACCTTTTTTCTTCTCTTTGCAAGTCGAGTCGAGTACGCTGCATACGCTCCACGACGGTAGATACTACAAAGAGTCTTTTTGTTCATGTGAAATGCCTCTATTGTAGAGGCAAACGGATAAGTGGCGAAATCGGAAGACGCTTAGTTTCTGTGGTAAAAATGCACGAATAGCATCACGAGTCAGGTAATATGCTATTAACACTTGACATACGTACAAACGGAAGCAGAAACGAAAATCCTGATTGCAACAGTTCCCGGTTCGAGTCCGGGCTTATCCACATAAATCAATCATTATGAAAGTTGAAATCCCCGACTATTTCCTAAAATCCTTTATCCGACATTTTGAAAGGATAACCGAGAATTGTAAAGCTTCACCTTCTGACATCAAGACCAGTGAAGCACTAAGGCTTGGAAAGAAAGATGTAATTAAGCTCAAAAGATTTATAAACAAAAAAGTATAATTTATGAAACGAAGGATCATAGGTATAGATGTTGGCAAAAACGGTGGAATTGTAGTGTACGACACCGAGAATAACAAATTATTGGAGTGTATCAAAATGCCACCAACTCCCAAAGACTTATTAGATTTTCTCTCCATATACAAAGAAAATAGCGTTTGTTATTTGGAACGAGTGAATGGCATGACCGGACAAAGTGCTTCTGCCTCTTTTGTTTTTGGAGAAGGTTACGGACAGCTGACTATGGGATTGATAGCTTGTGGGATTCCGACAGTAACAGTATCTCCACAAACTTGGCAAAAAACTATAGGATTACGAAATACAGACAAATTGGGTAAGACAGAATGGAAAAACATCTTAAAGAAGAAAGCCCAACAGCTGTTCCCGTATGCAAAAGTTACATTGGCAACTTCGGATGCTTTACTAATATGTGAATATGGTAGAATTAAAGAAAAGGAATAATGGAAAAATTAAAAAAAATGTAGCAAATGTGGCCGGGAACTTCCGGTCAGTGAGTTTTGGAAAAATGCTTCAACCGAAGATGGATTGCAGACATATTGTAAAGAGTGCGGTAATGTTTATGCCAGAAACCGTAAGAAAACTCCGGGAGGGGGGGGATTTGAAGAAAATATATTCCAATCCTGAATTGGCAAAATTTTCTCCACGGGAACTTATCGCAGAATTGAAAGCACGTGGATATACCGGAGAATTGAAATACACCCAAACAATATCATTATAAATGGAAAAGTTACGTCTATTGGTTACAACCAAATGTCCGAACAAATGTCCTATGTGTTGCAACAACTCATGGGATTTTTCAAAATTACCAGTTGTTGAGCACTTTAATTACAAAGAGATCATGATAACTGGTGGAGAACCACTTTTGTTTCCTGAAAAACTGGCAAATTTGGCTGAAAGTATCAAAACCGTTCAAAAATTGGCCTATGGCAATAAAGGAAAATTATTTCTATATACGGCACTGGCTGATATGCTCCCCAATTATATCAGATACTTCGATGGAGTTGTTTACACTCCACATTCTGTTAATGATGTTCATAGTTTATTGGAGGCCAATAATTTTTTGTTGGATTACAAAGATGAACTTATGGAAAGTAAATCTCTTCGGCTCAATCTTTTTCCTGATATTAAAAAGCATATTCCTGACAACACAGACCTTTCGTTATGGAAAGTAAAAGATATGCAATGGATCAAAGATTGCCTGGTTCCGGCTGATGAAGAGTTCAAAAGAGTAGCTGAATTATGGGAGGTGGAATGATGAAAGATGTAATTACCCCCCCCATACACAACATCTCTATCCTTATCGCTGGTCTTTAGAAGATGCTGTTTTTACTAAAGATAAAGGAAAGGTATTTTCTTGTTTTGCATGTGGCGGTGGCTCTACTATGGGTTACAAAATAGCAGGTTACGATGTTATTGGCTGTAATGAGATTGATCCACGAATGATGAAATGCTATGAAACAAACCATCATCCCCAGTATAGTTATTTGGAAGATATTCGTGATTTAGTGAAAAGGAATAATCTTCCCGAGGAACTGTACCATTTAGATATATTGGACGGATCACCACCTTGCAGTACATTTAGCATGTCGGGATTACGTGAAGATGCGTGGGGTAAAGAAAAGAAATTCAAGGAAGGTCAAAAGACACAAGTTTTAGACACGCTCTTTTTTGATTTTATTGCACTTGCCAAACGCTTAAAACCTAAAGTCGTTATTGCTGAAAATGTGAAAGGACTTCTTTTAGGGAATGCGATTGATTATGTCAGACGTATATACAAAGACTTTGAGGAAGCTGGTTATTATTGTCAGCATTTTCTTCTTGATGCTTCTAAAATGGGAGTACCTCAAAAAAGAGAACGTGTATTCTTTATATGTATCAGGCATGATTTGGGAGTCCATTTCCTAAAAGTTTCAGACCTCTTCAATGTTGAGCCATACATCGACATGGAATTTAATGAATCGGAAATATATTATGGGGAATATGCGGATTACAAGGGAAAGCCTATTGGTGTAAAAATGAGAAAGTTATTTGAGCAGAGAGTGGCAGGAGATATTGCTTTGGCAGAGGCCTATAAGAAACAAACTGGAAAACGAGGCTTTTTAATCAACAATATCTATATGAGAACAAAGTAAGCTACACCCTAACAACTCATGCAGACTCAATTATTCCTTTTAAGCAGCCTATATATTTATCACGGTCAGAAGTATGTAATATATCCACATTTCCACAAGATTATCATTTCCTCAACCAATCCCCACATTATATCTGTGGAATGAGTGTACCACCCGTTATGATGGCGCACGTAGCCTCACGAATATGGAAATATTGGTTATCTAAATTATAAATCAAATGAAATCAGAAGAATTAGCAACCCAGTGGTGTCGGGATCATCCTGATGCAACATTGGAACAAGCATTCATGGCCGGATTAGGCCATAAGATGAATATGAATAAGGATTCTCTTTCTGCAAGGAAAGACAAATTCAGAAGTGAAGTCCTCATGTATAGAGGGAAATATCCTGATGATATGTTGAAGGACTTTTTCGAGTATTGGACTGAATGCGGAGGACGGAAAATGCGCTTTGAGAAGGAACGTACATTTGAAGTTTCCAAACGTTTAGTCAGATGGTCTAATAATGATTTTAACAAGTATGGGAAACAACTTAATTCAAGTCAACAGCAATCTCCCGGCAACCGAAAAGAAAGCGTTGAAAGACTTGCTGACCTTGCAAGCGGAGTATTACAAGGGATTGCACGTAAGTTCGATTAAAGAAGCTGTTCTCAACACTCCTAACCTACCACTCTCCGTTATAAGAAAAGAAATCACATTGGCTGGCGCAAGAGCCATACTGGTAATTGCGATTAACGAGCTTGTGTCTTTTTTCAATGTTGGAAAAACGATGAATGATGTTCAAGTGGCACTTACCGCTGATCTAATAATAGACAGATTCTATTATCTCAAATTGGAGGAAATCAAATTGTGTTTCCGTAATGCTATGGCTTCCGGTAAGATTTACGATAGACTGGACGGTAATATCATTCTCGGCTGGTTAAATGAATACGATGCACAGCGTGATGAAATTGTTTCTTCTCTTTCAATTAATGAAGCCCATGAACAAAATAATAACAGCACTGGAATGTTCTACGGAGAATATATCAAACATCTAACTGAAAGATCGGAAAATGGAGATGAAGAGGCCAAAGAATTATTGGAATCCCATCAATCATTCATACAAAGGATGAAATCAAATGATAAAGAAGCCGCTTTCAAAAAATGGAAAGAAGAATATTATGGAAGAACTAAGAGACAAACTACTTGACTGGGCGAAACAATTTGAAACACCTGATTTTATAAAAGATGATCCTATATTTTTTCCACATAAGTACAATGATAAAAAGGACATAGAAATCAGTGCCTTTCTTACTTCATGGATAGCTTTCGGGAATCGCAAACTGATAATGCAGCAAGCAGAAATTTTGGATAATCTAATGGGTAATTCTCCTTATGCCTTCATTATGAACAAAGTATGGGAACAATACAAAGAAAATACAAATACCTTCTACCGTATGTTCACCTACCATGACTTCTTCTGCATTTGCCAGCGGTTGTACAACATATATCAGGAATGGGATGATTTGGAAGTATTTTATGAGGGTTACAACAATGTTATCCGTGAAATACAAACAGATTTTGGTGGCGTAAAAGGTATTCCAAAATTGGAGCGTGATTCTCCATGCAAGCGTATTTGTCTGTTTCTACGGTGGGTAGTACGAAAATCGCCGGTGGATTTAGGTATTTGGAATATTATTCACCCGACAGAATTATACATACCATTGGATGCACATGTTGCAAAAATGGCACACCAGCTTGGGATAACAACACGCAAAACAGAGGACTGGAAAATGGTTCAACAAGTAACCAATTACATGAAAACAATTTTCCCGGATGATCCGTGCCGGGGAGATTTTGCATTATTCGGATATAGTATTAACAATAAATAATTTACATTATGTCAGAACTTAAAATCACACAAGAAAAGGTAACAGCCGCTTTTAGTGAAGCAAACGACTGTCCTAAAGCAATTAGTATTCTAACAGCCCTATTCGGAAAGCAAAAGCCGGATTATACAGATTATCACAATATTAAAACCTACGAAGATGCTTGTGAAGCAATAGGTGTAAAACCTATTGTTCGCCTACTTGTTGAGGATGAAGACGGACACAAAGAAGAAGTGGCTGATATTGCACACCTCGCCTACATCAAACTATGCACAATTGCTCGTGCATTGAACAACGATCCTGATTTTCCACGATTTACTAAAGATGAATACCGTTATACGCCGTGGTTTTATCTTTATAATCAGAAAGAAATTGATGAAATGGACGAAGAGGGTCGTAATCAGCTGGTTCTTTGGGGCGGTGCTGCGGATCGCGGTGCGGGTTGCGGCCTCGCTTTTGCGTACTCGTCTTCCGCTTGGTCGTACTCGCATGCGTATGTCGGCTCTCGCCTTGCTGTAAAATCAAGTGAAATCGCAATTTACTTTGGAGAACAATTCAAAGAATTGTGGAAAGACTTTCTGATTGGAAAAAAGTAATCACACTGGGGAGGCCGCATCAAAGCGGCCTTTTCCATACCTTTTAAATCTATGACTCCAAAAGAATTTTTCGACAAAGTGGTGGAAATGCGCCGTTGCCAAAAAGAATATTTAAAAAATAAGAGACAGATAGATTTACGAATAAGTAAACAAATTGAGCGTGAAGTAGATGAAGAAATTGAACGTGTTCAAAAAAATCCTTCACGACAAACAGAATCCGCAACTCTTTTAGACTATGGTTAATATGAAAATCCTTGACCTGCCATTAAAAGCAAAATGGTATGAAATGATCGAATCCGGAAATAAGAAAGAAGAATACAGAGAGATCAAGAAATACTGGATCGGAAGATTAGCAAAATGTGGAGGTCGCAATTCCTATGAAAAGACAGGTTTCTATTGTAAGAAAGGTATTTGTTTTTCTTGTATTACACGTGGAAACGGCTTTCACCCCAAAGAATACACTCATGTTCGCTTCCGTTTTGGCTACACCAAACGGACAATGCTTTTTGAACTTGAATCTATAACCATCGGAGTTGGTAACACCAATTGGGGAGCACCGGATAACGAATGTGTATTTATACTTAAACTGGGAAAATGTATCAAAAAAAATGAAAGTAAGGACTCAACAGAATTTCAACCGAAAAACTCGTGAAACAGTATTCGGTATCAGCATCATGCCTGACGGTGGCAGAAGATATTGTAAATACCCAATAGGCCACCAAGAATACAAAGACTATACCCAAGCACACCAAGCTATGAAAGATGTACAAAAGATATTGGATAATGGAGGCCGATTAGTGTATTCTCCCAAAGGTAGTGCCGGGGCTACTTGCAAAAGTAAAATGGATTAAACGTATTCGCTTTGGATGCGATACACC
>ENA-UOJT01001457-UOJT01001457.1-human-gut-metagenome-genome-assembly--contig:-C15-NODE-1457-length-15372-cov-56.205850_pt1 | contig 15372 bp, 16 predicted proteins | sample MGYA00242357_ERZ723904 | MGnify/ENA metagenome assembly ERZ723904 | reverse complement strand
ATCGGCCGCCTGCAAGCTTCAAAATGAAGCTTGCAGGCGGCCGATGTTTTTCAGACATTTATTTATCAGTCAACTATCCGGGGGCGGAGAACCGCTTACCTACACACGCTGCTGATGCTGCCAATGCGGCTACAATAAGTCTTTTCATGGTAAAATTTATTCCATACAGGTTAATCCGTCCGCACGTCAGCGCGAACGGCCCCGAAATTTTTCGCTAAATTACGGAAAAATACCTAACTTTGCAACGCGCATTCGCATCCCCCGATCGCCCGAACAGCGGGCATCTCCGGATGCACGCAAGCAGTCGGAGCGGCACCCCTCCACCCGGAAGGGTTCGAGACGCGCAAATGTCGGAACTTAGCCGCAAGCTCCGACCACAACGCTGAGCACCAGCGGATTACGCCAATCCGCCGAGGGGAAGATATGCCCGAGGGGTGGGACCCTCGAGAGATCCCGCGCTCTGCGCAACCGCTTTTTCACGCCATGCCCATACCCGGCCAGCATACCGCATCTCCGGCAGCCGAGACCGTCCGCCCGGATGGCCCGGGGCGCCAGGATTGCCGCGCAGCTGAAAAATGTTGGCATTTAATCACCATAGGTAAAACCAACCGCTGGCGCGCTGCCACCGAGGCGCTGCAGCGCGCCATCGCCGCCATGGGAGCCGAAGAGGAAGCGCCAGAGCTCTTTGCCCCGCGCGTCTGCCGCCTCCACGGCGCCGAGAGCGGTTGCCCGCGCCGCGTGGAGGCGCCCCTGCTGCTCAACTACGCCTTTCTGCGCGCTTCGGCCGCCGAGCTGCGCACACTCCGCGCCACCTGCCCCGAGGTCAACCCCGTAATCGACCGAGCCTCCGAAGCGTCGGCTGAGGGCCGACGGCGGTACGTCACTCTCAGCGACGCGGCCGTCGAAGCCTTCCGGCGCATCGCCGCCGCCGAGGCCGACAACCTCCCCGTCTACGCCCCGGGCGAGATTGACCTGACCACGGCCGACACCGTGCGCGTGGTCGACGGCCCTTTCCGCGGCATCGTAGGCCGCATCGTGCGCCAGCGCGGCTCGTCGGCCTGCCGCATTGCCCTGGAGATCGGCAACGGCTACTTCGCCTCGACTATCCGCATCGAGCCCCGCTACATAGCCTTGGAGGCCTTCGCGCCGCGCCCGCGCGCCATCTACGACATCCTCGACGCTTACATCGAGCGCCGCCTGCTCCCCCTGCTGCGCAACGCCGACCCTCCGGCCGAGGCCACAGAGCCCGAAAGCGCCGCCGGAGCCGACGCCCCAGGCAGCCACGAGGCGCTGACCTTTTTCCTGCGACGGTTTGCCGCCGCCGACCCGTCGGCCACCGACGCCCCCCTGGCAGCCCCCCCGCGCCTCCGCGCCAAACTCCTCGCCGCCCTCTACCTCACCCACCGCCTTCTGGGCCACCCCGAGGCCACCCTCTCCTCCATCCGAGCTGCCCTCCTCCCCCTCCTGAACCGCCTCCCGGCCTCCTCCCCCCTCCTCCCCTACCTCCCCTGAGTTAGGATGTCGACCTCCAACCGTATCATCAAGAACACGCTATTTCTGTACACGCGCACCATTGTGTCGCTCGTGTTGGGAGTATTTACCACCCGAATTCTCCTTCAGGCACTCGGAGAATCTGACTTCGGTCTCTACAACGTGGTAGGAGGTGCTATCTCGATGGCTGGGTTTCTCAGCGCGTCGATGAGCAGTGCCACCCAACGCTTCCTAAGCTATGCAGAAGGGAAAGGGGAATCCCTAAGAATCAGACAATATTTCAACAACTCCATCATAATTCACTGGGGGTTGGCTGCCCTGATGGTTGTGCTTTTCATCCTCTCCGGCCTCATATTCTTTAATGGAGTCTTCAATATCCCTGAAGGGAAATTTGATGCAGCGGTCATTGTATATGGCAGTATGCTGGTTTCCACGGTTTTTTCCATTACTATCGTACCCTACGAAGCTGAGATTAACGCTCATGAGGATATGCTCTTCTTCTCCATTCTCGGCGTTGCCGACGTGGTGATAAAACTCGGAATCGCGGTCTGTGTACTCTTCCTACACTCCGACAAACTGATTCTCTACGCCATCTTGATTGCCACAAGTTGCTTTCTACAAAGGTATGTCGCCCAGATATACTGCCGCCGCAAATATGCCGAATGCCGCGACACCGATTTACGCACCTACTACAATAAGCCGATAATAAAGGAAATGCTCTCCTTCGCCGGTTGGAATATCCTCATTATTGCATCCGGTATGATTTCGCTTTTCGGCATGAACGTTGTAGTCAATCATTATTTCAATACTGACGTAAACGCTGCCATGGGAATTGCCACTCAGCTCTCAGGCGTCATGATGGGGCTATCGGCCAATATGCTGAAAGCCGTTACCCCAGTGATTGTTAAATCCGAAGGGGCCAACCAGCATGAGCGTATGCTCATGTTTTCTTATGCGAGCTGTAAATTCTCATACCTAATTTTCGCATTCGTCTGCATCCCAGTATTGTTCTCCATTCAACCCATTTTGGCACTTTGGCTCACTATCGTGCCTCAGTGGACGGCCATCTTCTGCATGACACTGATTATAGCTACCCTCATCGACCAAATCTCGGTTGCACTATATCAGAGCATTATGGCCGTTGGCCGAATAAATTCCTACAATATCGCCCGCTCGATTACCAACATTATCCCTATTATAGTCAGCATTCTGATGTTTCAGTATGGCGATTTCCCACCCTACTGGGTGATAATCAACTGGGGAATTTTCAAATGCTTCGCCGGTGGGATAGTTAATATAGTGTTCTCGCATAAGCTCGTCGGACTATCCTTTCGCGATTTCAACTCGCAGGTTGTGCTTCCAGTGCTACTCTCCTCCGCTGTTGTAGCCGTTATGTTTCTGCTTCTGCATTCCGATGGATTGCAGTGGATTATAAATTTCATTATCGGGGGCTTTATCTCCGTCCCGATTTATTTCTTTCTTGCTTTCAACGACCGCGAACGCAAGAAAATACTTGCTTTTATTCCCAATAAATCATGTCGTTAATACATAGGGTTCTCGCGAGCCTTGAGGCGCGCCTTTCACAGCCTCGACTGAGTCTCTGGCGCACCTGTTACGTGAATTGCCGTCTCCTACCATTTTCGCAAGCCATTCATTTCCCAATTTTTATCTATGGCCGGGTTAAGCTGTACATTCTAACCGGTAGCGTGGAGATTAAAGCACCGATAAATAAGGGAATGATTAAAATCGGAATGAACACCGAAAGTTTCAGTTGCTTCGACGGTAGCGGATTCCTTCAAATATGCAATGGATGCAAGATAACTTTCAACGGCCCCGCTCAATTTGGTATAAACACTAAAATTCGACTTGTCGGAGCGAATCTTTATGTTGGCAAAGACGCATTCATCGGCTCTTCCGTCCGTATAATCTGCAACGGCGCCGACGTGGCCATTGGCGACTACGACCGCATAGCCTTTGAGACCACCATAATGAGCAGTTCCTTCCACTATATCTATAATACAGCCAAACATGGTTATGGCCGCACGGCACGACCGATTCATTTAGGCTCATACAACTGGATTGGTAATCGCACAACTATATCGGCAGGAACCGTGACCAAATCATATACCGTTGTCGGTACCGGTAGTCTGCTAAACCGCGATTACACACGTCTTGAAGGAGATGCCCCACTGCTCGGCGGTCAACCTGCTAAGCTATTAGGCACAGGCTTCAAGCGTGTTTTCTCGCCAAAAACGCATGCTCAAATAGATAAGCATTTCGCCGAACATATCGAGGCAATATTCTTCGATTCCGACGAATTGCCCGACAACATTTCCGACCTCGAAAATGAATTTTAGGCAACAACCGCTGAAATCCATCGTTCTGAAAGGACTTCGTAAGGCTTATCGGAGCGTGACCCACCCCGTATTCGAAAATCCCACCTGCGAATTTTCCCGACAGGTTGCCAACGATGCTATTTATGAACTGCTGACAAACGACAACCCCTGTATGATTAGCCGTTTCGGTACAGGCGAAATCGGAATTGTAAATAACTACCTCACGGCTCATTCCTCCCGGTCGATTTTACGGAAATCGTTCGACTATATAACAGACAATACGGGCCTCCCTTGGTGGGATACCATCGTGTACCGCTCGATGCGGCTTAACGCAGGAATATTTCCCGAAGACATCGCGACACTCGACCGCTTCTCGGAGCGTTATCTTCTGGATATTCCGCTGATTGACCTCCTTGGCTCCTTCAACTATACTGAGCGGTTCATGCCGCTGCGCGAAGATGTTGTGAACGTTCATCTCGAATGCCTCTATCCATTCTTCGTCGAAAAGCCTTGGACGCGCGCCCTCCGCGACCGCCAGGTGCTTGTAGTTCATCCCTTTGTCGAAACGATTACTGGTCAGCATCGACGTCACCATCTACTGTTCGATAATCCTGATGTATATCCAGATTACAACCTTCTAACGGTCCGCGCCGTGCAGTCGAACGCCGGAGCGCAGACGCCTTTTGCCAACTGGTTCGAGGCACTGACATGGATGGAGTCAGAGATTTCAAAAATGGATTTCGACATCGCAATAATCGGATGCGGGGCCTATGGCCTCCCGCTCGCCGCTCATGTAAAACGTCTTGGCAAAAAAGCCGTACACCTCGGCGGCGGCTCTCAATTATTGTTTGGCATAAAAGGAAAGCGCTGGGACAACAACGCTTACCATTGGTCGAATCTGCCTCAATTATATACAAACTACAGTAGCCTCTATAATGAATGCTGGGTACGTCCTAACGCATCGGAAACGCCCAAGTCTGCCACTAAAGTAGAAGGCGCTTGCTATTGGTAAAATGATAAAATCAATTAACTCTTCATTGGTTAAAGAATATAAAAAGTGGTATATTGACTGGACATTTTGGTTGCTATTTTTAGTACTCAATATGTCCGGGAATCTTGGGTTTGGAATAATATTCAATGATAAGTTCTTTGTTATAAGTACCTTTGTCATTACCTCACTGTATCTAATTAAAAATCGCGGATACACCTATCAATTTGCCATATTTTTACTTGCTTTTACTATAATCACACTCTTTCCCGGAATATACGAAAGTGGCAAATTCGCTTTCTCGAGCACCATCCATATCACTATGAAGGTTGCCATTGGGGTGAATACAATTCTTATTTTAAAAAAATCATTTATACCATATTATATTGGTACTATTACAGCATTTGCAATTATAAGCCTAATTTGTTTCACTCTTAACTCCATCGGATATGTAGTCCCTTATATTCCAGTCATTGAAACATCTATGGATGAAGGGTATATTTTCCGAGTATCATCAGTGTTTTATACACAATTGTTTAACCCCCTTGCCGGAGAATTAACGCTCCGCAATTGCGGACCTTTCTGGGAACCAGGTGCATATCAAGGATTCCTCAATCTCGCTCTGACAATCCTAATACTTACATACCCGGATAGAAATAAATGGTTCTACATTGTTGCCGGCATTCTCATCACCACTATTATTACAACGTATTCTACAGGGGGATATATCGTCCTATTTGCCAACATTGCCCTTTTATTGTCTTTTGAAAAAAAGTTGGATCCCGTTTTCAAAGCTCTTATATTGGCGCTTTGTCTCTTTTTTGCCTATAATATCTATTATACAACTGATTTTCTGCATGAAAAAGTTGATGGCGATACGGGGCGATTAGGGTTTTCTCTTAATGACTTCGGTAATGGGTTGTATTTCTTGTTTGGATACGGATATTCAAGTGCATCATTTACAGAGAGTACTTTAAACACTGCAAGTGGTCTTATAAATTTAATAAAATATTCCGGTTTTTGCGGCTTTATTCTATACAATATTACTCTTTTTGGCATAAAACCAAATCCCAAAAGATTTATTTGGGGAATAATAATATGCCTCATTCTTATGAATGAGCCATTTCTTACAGCAGGGTCATTTTGGTGGTCAGTTCCATTTATATGGCAGTATATGGAGTCCATAAATCCTCAACTCATAGAACGATGATGCGATTATTGAAAAATGTATTAAACAATTTCTTATATCGTCTAAAATATAACTCGCTAAAGATCAACCACACCGTTACAGCTCGGGGATGTATTTTTGGTTATTTCAATCGTATATATGATGATACCATTTTATCGAATGCAAAATTAGGAGACTATAGCTATATCGGTAGCTGTTGTAAAATATATAATACCATTTTCGGAAAATTTTGCAGTATTGCCCCGGAAGTAATAATAGGAGGTTTCCCAAAGCATCCTCTTGATAAAAAATCTACCTATCCCGGTTTTTATCAAAAGATACCAACGTATTTTGGAGTAGTGCCGGAATATACATTCGACTTAAAAGAGCATAATGAGGTCAAGATTGGTAACGATGTCTGGATTGGAACCCGCGCAATGATTCTTGATGGAATAACAATAGGTGATGGAGCGGTAATTGGAGCCGGAGCCGTAGTAACAAAAAACGTTCCTCCTTATGCTATTGTTGGTGGTGTTCCGGCCAAAATAATAAAATATCGGTTCTCACAGGATAAAATTAACGAACTACTTGCCTCACAATGGTGGAACGACCCGAAATATGACCCACGATAAGATTGCAATACTGATTCTCGCGCACAAAAATCCCGAACAACTTGCCAAACTCATCAAAAAGTTTGACGATGAACGTTTTGACACGTTTGTCCATGTTGATGCAAAAAGTAGGATGCCGTTTATTGCGCCCGAAATGCTTCATTCAACCTGCTATGTATTGGAGAAATCTGCAAGGGTAAAGACCTATCTAAACGACTTTACTCTGATAGAGGCCACGATGCAACTTGTAAAGGCGGCTTTTGCGCACTCTGAATACAAGTACTATATTTTATTAACGGGACAGGACTACCCCATTAAGTCGAAGGATGCAATCTACTCACGACTTTTGAGAGAATATCCAACCTGCTGGATTGATTCTTACGGACTCGAAGATGCAAAAAAGCATGGGATGAATTGGGTGGAACATATTGGCCATAAACGTTTTTCCCAAAGGACAAGACGAGTGTTGCAGCGTATGGTCGGGAACAAATTCTATTTCTCACCATATGGAAAGCTTATAAAGATATTCGCGGTGTCATATGACTATGTAATGTCGCGACTCAGGAAATCCCCTCGACAGATTATCGAACAACTTGGATACATATATTCAGCCGGCTCACATTTCTGGATGCTTCCCGACATTGCAATTAAACATTTGATTGAAATATACAAGAAGGATACGACCCTGAATGATGTGTTCCGCCATGCAGCTGCCCCTGAGGAAAGTTACTTTCAGACCTCACTAAGTTCATTCCATAAGGCGATTATACCGAATCCATATACCCAAATGGAATCCATTGAAAATGAAATGGATAATCCTGCGTTACGTCTTATAAAATGGTACGAAAATGGTGTGCATACATCCGGACATCCGGCAGACTGGCAACCATCGGATTTTAGTACTATTGCTAATGCAAATGCCTTGTTCGCAAGAAAGTTTAGCGGCGAAAAACAAATTTTAGATTTAATCGATATGAACCTCCGATGATTCAACGTATCAAAGCCTTAGCATCACGGTTCTTTGTTTTTGGTTCCTTAAAGCGGCCAATCATACCATTTAAGGTTAATCTCCTTTACTGGCGGCCTAAAAGGGGGGATAATGTAGGTGATTATCTCTCGAAAGTTGTTTTCGACTGGAGCCTTGACTACTTTCATTTATGTAATGCACCTTCATTTAAAACAAAAAGGATCTCTGTAATAGGAAGCGTGCTTTCTTTCATTGGCGGAGGGAAAACCACTGTGTGGGGCACAGGTCTACTCGATTCTATAGCAGTATCTGCAATTTTAAATCCTGCAAAGAAAGTTGAACTTGACATACGTGCGGTCAGAGGCCCTCTAACACGTAAGGCCCTGATAAATGGGGGGGTAAGCTGTCCAGAAGTCTATGGTGACCCGGCAATATTAATGCCTCTGATATATCCGGCTAAAAGACAGATAACACTCGGTAAAGTATTGATAATTCCACACGAAAGCCGATTTCTAAAATATGCCTCAAAATATCCTAATGTGTTTAACACCTACACACAAGATTATAAAGGATTTATAGATGAAATACTTTCTGCGGAAAAAGTGGTAAGCTCCTCTCTACATGGCATAATACTTGCAGAATCCTACGGGGTACCCTCAATTTTCCTCAATGATTATCCCGGAAGCATATTCAAATACGATGATTATTATCTTAGCACAGGCAGAAACGAGTATCCTATCGCTAATACAATTGAAGAAGCATATTAAATGAATGGCAGTGAAAATCAGGCCCTCGCGGCGATGCAAGAATGTCTTATCCAATCCTTCCCAAGAGACATATTCTCATGCAGAAAATAATCATTATTTTGCCCTATTTCGGGAAATTTTCCAACTATTTTAATCTGTTTTTAAAAAGTTGCGAAAAGAACCATACCATTGACTGGCTGGTAATTACAGATCAGCCTTCAACCGCATGGACAATACCTACTAATGTCATTTGGGAGAATACTGATTTTCAAAAAGTTTGCAGTTCCATCAAAAAGTTGTACGGTATTTCACCAGACTCTCCCTATGATTTATGTAGATATAGTGTTGCCTATAATCGCATATTCAGTAAATTTATTGTCGGTTATGATTTCTGGGGGTATTGTGACTGTGACCTGATTTTCGGAGATATCCGGCGTTTTTTAACTGATGAGATTCTAAATACTTATCCCAAAATCTCGTGGAGAGGGCATTTAACACTATTCAGGAATAAAGAGCCTTATAATAGTGCATTCCTTACAAAAATCCAGGGATTTAAGAGCTTTGAGAGCTGTATTAATAATACTGATGGAATCAATTTGTTTGACGAAGTTGGAATCAACAAAATTTATGATTATTTAGGGTATCCTATTTACACAAAACTCCCCTTATGCGATCTGAGAATACGTGATTATAATTTCATCTGTAATCATAATATCTTTCCGCCTGAAACAAATATCAACCAAATTTTCCGGTGGAAAGAGGGCAAACTTTTCAGGCTATATTCTTTAAACGGAGAAGTAAATCAAGAGGAAGTAATCTATGTCCATTTCCTTAAAAGGCCTATGGAACTTGCGACAGCATCCATTTCAGGAAGTTCATCCTTTCTAATCGTTCCCAATGAATTCATTAGCGACAGAAAGATAGATTATATCACACTTCTTGTCCTGTCCCAACCACATATCTATTGGAGTTACTGGCTTAAAAGACTAACACCTCGATGTCTAATTAATAAAATCAAAGAAAAATTCATTAAGCGTAATCACGAAGTCGATGAGTACATCCCACGATAGAATTTTCATTTGTCCACTCGCACCCGATACTATATTAAAAAAATATCATTTATCGGTGGCGGCAAATAATTTTTGTCACAACCTGATATCCGGGAATGGGTTCAGTAAGATTTATGTGTATCCTTCTCAACTAATCGATACGTCAGATGATTTGGTCTATAACAACTCTAACATTGAGTGTGTCGTAGCGAAAGGACTGCGAAAGCGTCCTACAACCAGAAAAATAGCATTTATTATCGAAAATATTAAAGTCGCCCAAAAGATAAAATCCAACTCAAGTGTATGGTTCTATAATTTGCCATATACTGTTATGATTCTATTCTGGGTACTTCGTATTTTCCGCCCTTCCATAAAGCTCAATCTAATTTTACTGGACTACACTCCAAATCAAATTGGCTGGAAGAGATATTTCAACAAATTCGAAAGATTCTGTTTTCAAAGATTTGATGGAATGATTTCATTGGCCAATGTACCTGGCCTAAACCATAAAAACAGTACCTGCCTACCAGGGGTTGTGCCTAATAACCAGACTGTCAACAATAAAATCACCGCATTTTGTCGTGAATTCTTAATCTCCGGGACATTAAGTGAAAATATATCATTACTCTCGAACCTTTTGGAAGCCTTCGCAAATATTCCGGAAGCGATTCTACACATTACGGGAAATCCTCCAAATACATCGACTGTAAAAAAAATGGCTTCAACATATCCTAATATTCTATTTCACGGAATACTGGAATATCAGGATTATTTAGAATTGCTCCACAAAGTGCCATTTCTTCTCAGCACACGCGACCCCAAAATGCCGGAGAACCAGTGCAATTTTCCATCCAAAATTATCGAAGGATTGCTTCATAATCGCATTATCATTTCGACAATTTCATATCCACAGCTCAAAGGTATAAAGTATCTTATAATCGATGCCAATGATATAGGACGTGGTATCCGCGAAATAATTTCCATGGCAAAAGAGGAATTGGCACCATATTCCAATCAAGAGGATAGGGTTCGCAAGGCATTCTCTACCAATGTATGGGATACAACAATGACACGAATTGAAAATAATTCAACGCAACATGCATAAGAAGAAACAAGTATACGATTTTGTATATTTAACCAATACCCCATCATTCTACAAACTGAATCTATGCGAGGCAATAGCTCGAAAGGGATACAAACTGCTTCTTGTGTTATATGGTTACGGAGCAGAAGCCGTCAACACAACTTTGTCAGATAAATCATCATGGAGTTTTAATTACCATTTTCTATACACTGGCAACTCTAACGATAGGAATCGATTTAAGACTTTCTTAAGCCTGATAAGACTAATGCGGTCGATAAGAGCTAAGAAATTGCTCTATGCCGGATGGTTCACACCTGAGTATGACGCATACTCAATGTTATCACCTAAGCGCCGCAATGTAGTAATCAGCGAAAGTTCCTCTTGGGACATCTCTCTTTCAGGATACAAGGGATTCTTAAAACGTATCTTTATAAAACGCATGTCTTCTGCACTTCCATCAGGATTACCCCATATTGATTTTTTTCAACAAATTGGTTTTAAAGGTTTGATTCATCCCACAGGGAGTGTAGGACTGCTTGCAAAAAAGCCGCGCACATTAAGACCCTTTACATCGCCACCTAAGCTAAGATATATCTGTGTGGCGCGGTTAATCGATTGTAAAAATCTACGTTTCCTTATCGAACAATTCAATATTAATGGATTGCCCTTGACAATAGTTGGCCAGGGAGAATTGGAAACTGAATTGAAGGCAATGGCAAAGCCTAATATAAAATTCACCGGATTTATTGAAAATGATAAAATCGGGGAAGTGTATCAAGCACATGATGTCTTTATTCTTCCTTCCACTTATGAAACGTGGGGATTGGTGGTTGAGGAGGCGCTATACTGGGGATTGCCGGTTATCGTAAGCAACCGTGTTGGTGCAGGCCCGGATATGGTGCGAGACCTCCATACGGGTGAAATCTTCGATATTGAGGACCCTGAAAGTCTCGGCAAAGCTATTAGGGAGATTTCTGCGAATTACACAAAATATCGCAAAGCGATATTGGCTATTGACTGGGACGAGCGTGAACGTCTTCAGATACAAGCATATATAAATCTTTTGAAATGAAAGTTCTACATACGATAGGGGGCTTCGGAGCTAAATCTGGAGGCACTTCGTCGTGTACATACTCGTTGCTGTCGGCTATACACGGCGTTGAACCATCGGCACAGGTAGATATTCTCACGCCGGAAGCCAACAACACGGCAGACCCATTGATGGGAAAGGGCGAGGAGTGGATTAAGACAGTTCCCTACGACTACAGAACGCCGCTCGCGCTTTCGCGCAATATGACGGATTGGCTCCAAGCGACCGACTATAAGCTGTACCACACCAACGGACTTTGGATGCATATAAACCACTCAACATGCGAAGTAGCCCGTTCCCGGAAACGTCCGTATGTGATTACACCTCACGGTATGCTCTATCCCGAAGCTTTGCAGAGAAACGCATGGAAAAAGTGGCCGATGCGGAAACTGTGGTTTGACCGCGATGTAATGAAAGCATCTGCTCTACACGCTACGTGCGAAACTGAGATGCAACACCTCCGTGCATTCGGTTACAAAGGCCCGATTGCACTTATCGGCAACCCTGTTGATGTCCCTAATTACTCCTCTGAACTTGCTAACCGACATACATTTAACCCAGATAGCATTCTCCGACTCGGATATCTCGGACGTCTACATCCAATCAAGCAGATTGAAAATCTGATTCGAGGGACAGTTCTTTCCAGAATTCCCAACCTTGAAATTCTTATCATCGGCAAAGGAGATGATGCATACGAGCAGTTTCTACACGATGAGGCCAAGCGGCTCGGCATTTCCGGCAAGGTGAAGTTTCTTGGATTCCTCAACGGCCGGGAAAAATTCGAGCAATTGGCTCGGCTCGACGCACTGTTCGTCCCTTCCCATATGGAAAATTTCGGGATGATTATCCCCGAAGCGCTTATTGTCGGCACTCCGGTCATGGCGTCGTTTGGGACTCCATGGCAGGCGCTTAACGAGGATCGATGCGGCTGGTGGACTGATGCTGCGCCACAGTCAATTGCCGATGTAATCTTCGATCTCTGTTCACTATCACCCGAAGAGCATAAAGCGATGGGGCAACGAGGCCGGGACTATATTTTGCGCACATTTGCCTCCGAAAAGGTTGCATCTCAGATGCTTTCTCTTTACCGATGGCTCCTCGGAGAAGGGTCAAAACCTGATTTTGTCAACCTCTAAAGCTTCAGTATTTCCCATAATGAATCCTCATTTCTAATATTTCTAAATACATCTGTACGTATTCCCGACATGACAAACGAACAAAAAGATACGATTGCAACGTATATTACGGCATTCAAGAATTTTCTTGCACGCCATATACTCCCCGACGTTGCAATCCGCGCCACGGTCTATCCTACAAGCGACCAGGTGCTGCTGGTTATTACCCTCAACCGCAACAATCAGGGGGGAACGGAGTTCCGCCATGAGTGCGCCTCGACCGAAGAGGCTTTTCAGAAGGCCGGTGTAGATCCCGACCTGCTGCCGGAGTCGGACGAATACAGCCACAGAATCGGCGTAAGCGCTTCAAGCATTGTGAGCCTTAAAAGCTACGACCCTGCAAACTGGACCACCGACAGAGCCGATAAAGTGGTCAAGGCCATCGCAATATGATAAAATCCGCCAAGAAGCGAATGGAGCGTCCACGCTTTCGCCGCACCCCAAAATTAGCCGTTGACTGATGGGAATCACACCAAATAAAATTTCGGGGTCTCCTCAGGAACTGGCCGATTATTTCCGCTGCAGCGGCCAGACGGCGCCGAATCTTACCTCTCCGAAGCTGTCGGATGCAATCAGCGGAAAATTAATCTGGATTATAGGCATCGCCACATGTGTACTTATGATTGCATTGGGTTTTATAGAACACCCGATTGCCTATAAAATACTTTTTGGAGTGACCATACTGGGTATAATCGGGGTGCTGATTCTCATTGTATGTAAATACGACAATCTCAAAACGCGGCTGCGGTCTTCCTCTTTCTGGCGGTTGCGTTCGCTTTGATTCTCGGTATCACCAAATTACAGCCCATTAGCGATTTAGCAATTCAGAAATTCACTGAGCAAAAACAGTAGAGCTAAATATGCCTGAAGTAGATTTATCGCAATATCGCAATGCACTCTCGCGTAAGCATCAGATTGTCAGGTTAATCTGGGGCTTTGTCTGGGGCGTGGGAGCCCGATGGATTCCTCGCTCGATGGCTTCGGGGTGGAAACGGGCGCTTCTGCGGATGTTCGGGGCGAAGATTCATCCCACAGCCATAGTATATTCATCAACACGCATTTATTACCCGGCCAACCTTAAAATGGATGCATACAGCTGTCTGGCCTCGGAGGTGGACTGCTACAACGTTGCGCCAATAACTATTGGAGCAAATACCACCGTGAGTCAAGGGGCATTTCTATGCACCGCATCACACGACGTTACAAATCCGCTTAATCCGCTGATTACCGCTCCGATTGTGATTGAGGACCAGGCATGGGTGGCGGCTGATGCTTTTGTAGGGATGGGGGTAACCATCGGGCAAGGGGCCGTGGTGGGCGCCCGAGCCGCCGTGTTCAAGGACGTTGAGCCATGGACGATTGTGGGCGGCAATCCTGCAAAACCGATAAAAAAACGAGTTCTGAGAGATGGTTGACGTTACGGTTATTATTCTTACGAAGAACGAGGAGCTCCACCTGGGGCGGTGCCTCGAAAGGCTGCGGGCCTTGGGACCGCGGCGCGTGGTGGTGGTAGACTCGGAGTCGACCGATGCCACGGCGGATCTTGCGCGACGGGGGGGAGCGGAGGTGGTAATCCACCCGTGGCCGGGCAATCAGGCGGCGCAGTTCAACTGGGCGCTCGATAATCTGCCTATCCAGACGGAGTGGGTACTTCGCCTCGATGCCGACGAATATCTCACTCCCGAACTGATTGAGGAGGTGAAGGCAAAGCTCCCTTCGCTGCCCGACGATGTGAGCGGCATAGTGTTAAACCGGCGGCATATCTTTATGAATAAGTGGATGAAGCGCGGCATATATCCGGTGAAGCTTCTCCGATTCTTCCGATACGGCAAAGGGCGCTGCGAGCAGCGCCTGATGGACGAGCATATCCAGCTCTCGGAGGGGGGCTCGGTGGAGTTCGACAACGATTTCTGCGACCACAATCTTAACGACCTCTCCTGGTTCTGCCATAAACACGTGAATTATGCGGTTCGCGAAGCCGTTGACCTTCTGGATATTGAATTCAACCTCACAGGCGCGGCCGAAACCGACAGCGACAAACAACTTAATTCGCAAGCCCACAAAAAGCGCCTGAAGAAGCACAAATATGCCCGTCAGCCGTTGTTTCTGCGCTCTTTCGCGTATTTCTGCTACCGATACATTCTGAAGGGAGCATGGCGCGAAGGGAAGGAAGGGTTCATCTGGACCTTCCTGCAGGGATGGTGGTATCGCACGCTGGTGGATGCCAAGATTTTCGAGATAAAGAAGGCCTGTGGCAATGACCGCGAGAAAATCAGGCAACATCTGAGCGAGCACTACGGCATCAGCATATAGGTGGGCGCAACAAAAAGCGAACCGAGAATCTCGATTCGCTTAATTGGGTGGAGTACAGCGGACTCGAACCGCTCACCTCGACACTGCCAGTGTCGCGCTCTAGCCAGATGAGCTAGTACCCCTTGGATTTCGGATGCAAAGTTAAGAATTCCGGATGAAACCGCCAAATTTTCAAGGAATGTTTTTTCAGTTTTTTTGCTAGCTACTCTTAGCCTACTCTCAGATTTTTTTGCAGCCGGGTCAGGAGGCCGAAACTCTCGAACAATTATATATAAGTAACTGTTCAAAATTATTTTATACTTTCCTGATCTGATTATTTCAACATTTCCGCGGTAAAATTTTCGAATCTTTTCC
>ENA-UOJT01001442-UOJT01001442.1-human-gut-metagenome-genome-assembly--contig:-C15-NODE-1442-length-15467-cov-14.347067_pt1 | contig 15467 bp, 9 predicted proteins | sample MGYA00242357_ERZ723904 | MGnify/ENA metagenome assembly ERZ723904 | reverse complement strand
GTTATCTTAAACGCGACAACTTTGATATCTTATCATGTGTTGTTCTGTTTGTCAACAACTTTTTTGTTGTCCGCTGTCAGATCATGTCATGTCCTGCGGTCAGCTTGACTATGTTACCATCTGGGTATTATTTTGTCAACCCATTTTTTCCAAAAATTTCACTTTCTTATGTGTACTTTCGCAAAGTGAATTTTACTGTTTCAGTTCATCTTTCCAGAAAAGATATATTTCCACCGTATTTTATTTCAATATCGCATCCATCGCATCTTTCACTGACCTCACACCAGTCAGGCGGATTCCCTTTGGCACAGATCCACTGTCCTTCATGGAATCCAGGCTGACCTGGGGCAGAATGCATTCATCAAATCCAAGTTTTTTTGCTTCTGTCACGCGCTGCTCTGCCATACTGACGGCACGCACTTCTCCGCTTAAGCCCACTTCTCCGAAACAGATCGTCTTCTCATTGATCGGGTTTTCACGGTAACTGGATATAATGGCAAGCACAATGCCAAGATCGATCGCTGGCTCATTCATTTTTACGCCGCCCGCGATATTCACATAAGCGTCACAGTCTCCAAGTTTTAATCCCAGCCTTTTTTCAAGTACTGCCATCAGAAGATTTACCCTGTTAAAATCGGTGCCTGCAGCCGTTCTCCGCGGAATTCCAAAATTACTGTGGCAGACTAACGCCTGTACTTCCACCAGAATCGGTCTGGTTCCTTCCATAGAACACGCAACAACCGAACCGGATGCACCTTCCGGTTTCCCGCTCAGCATGTATTCCGAAGGATTTTCCACTTCCATCAGTCCGTTCTGTCTCATCTCAAACACGCCAATCTCATTCGTTGAGCCGAACCTGTTTTTGACACCGCGCAGTATACGGTATGCCGCATGCCTGTCCCCCTCAAAATAGAGTACCGTATCCACCATGTGTTCTAAAACTCTCGGACCCGCAACCACGCCCTCTTTCGTCACATGACCGACAATAAAGATGGAAATTCCCATCCCCTTTGCAATCTGCATAAATACCCCTGTGGATTCCCGCACCTGTGATACGCTGCCCGGTGCAGAGGAAACTTCTTCGTTATACATGGTCTGTATGGAATCTATGATCACGATCTGCGGTTTTTCCCGGTCAATCACCGTTTTTATCGTGTCTAAGTTCGTTTCACATAAAAGTGTCAGCGAATCGCCAAAGGTTCCGATACGTTCTGCCCTTATTTTGATCTGCTGCAGGGATTCCTCTCCGGATATATATAATACGCGCACACCTTTCTCCGATAAATTCCGGCATACCTGCAAAAGCAGTGTTGATTTACCGATTCCCGGATCACCGCCCACTAACACTAAAGATCCCTGTACGATTCCGCCGCCAAGTACACGGTCAAGCTCTTTCATATCCGTCGACATGCGTTTGTCCTGTGTCATCTCGATCTGTGAGAGCGGAACGTTCTTCGCCTCTGCCGCTTTTGCCGCTACCCTGCCGCCTTTTGCTGCACTTTTTTTATCGATCATCTCCTCAACAAATGTATTCCATTCCTTACATGCAGGACACTGTCCCATCCACTTTGATGATTCGTAACCACATTCCTGACAAAAAAATACTGTTGTTTTTCCCTTCGGCATATTCCTTCTCCATCTCTTTTTATTGTTTATCAGTATACTTACTTTATCTGTAAAAAGCAACTTACTTTCTATGACAAAAACCGGAAAAAGCAATCCGCTTCTTCCGGTTTTTATTATTATTGCAGAATTATTTTTTTACTTTAATTTTCACTGCTGAACTCCTGATTGTAAAGTCTGCAAGTAATTCATTCCTGCCATTTACAACCACTTTGTAATAATATGTTTTTTTCTTCTTTGCTTTTTTATCTGCAAAAGACGTCTTCTTTGTGGTTCCAATCAGAGTATACTTACCGTTCTTCTTTTCTGCACGGTAAATCTGATAAGTTTTGGCACCTGTTACCTTATTGTAAGAAACGGTAACCGTTCCTTTTTTGTTATTTTTTACTTTTGCAGCAACTTTGACACCATATATGATGACTGCCGGCTTACCGGAAGCAACCTGTGTACCATATTCCGAGGTCATATAAGAGGCAATTCTTGTTCCTTTTTCCCCATATGCACTGACCATATAATAATATTTCACACCTTTTTTCAACCGTGCCCTGTCATATGCCGCCGTGCCTGTAATGGATCCGTCTTCGCCATAATATTCCCGATAGTGAACCTCACTGTAATATCCTGTCTCATCATTGGAATCTTTTGCGATCAGGTTACCTGTTGCTGCATAAAGTTTTTCGTCCGTATTACATAACGGCGTATATACAGAACGGACGACTTTATAATATTTCGCACCTTTTACCTTTTTCCAGGTAATCTTTACTGCATTCTTTTTCGTATCATAAACAGCTTTGATGGATTTTACTGCTGCAAGTGATGTAGATTCTTTTGACGATGACCATCCACTGTATTCTTTTTTGGAATTATAAGCCCTTACCGATACATTGACGTATTCTCCGCTCGATAATCCTTTAATGGTGTATTTATTTTTCTTTACCGTTACATATTTTTCTGCAACTGTTTTTTCCTCACCATATTTATCATATACCATGTATCGGATCTGATAGCCTGCAGCGTACTTGTCCGCATCCCATTTAACGCTTACATTTTTGCCTTTATTGGTAAGGACGAGATTTCGCGGCTCCTCGAGCTGCATTTTAACTCTGGTCGACGCGGTAATGTATTTTAATGTTTTTCCGTCTTTATAATATGCACAGATCAGATAGGTGTAACTCTCACCGAATTTTAACTTTTTGTCCGTGTATGTTGTCGTTTTTGCGTTTGTGATCGTTTTCACCAGTTCATACTTTGTATTTTCTACTGTTACGGCACTGTTGCCCGAATTGATCCATCCTGAAATTTCTGTGATATCCTTGTCACTCTCAGAAGTTCTGTAAATCTCATATTTTGTTGCAAAACCTACTTTTGTCCAGGTCAGTTTCACTGTATTTTTTGAGTTCTTAGCCACCTTTAATACAATGTTATTTACACGGCTGGTACTTACAGTAAAATTTTTATATATACTGTAACTTTTCGTTTTTCTGTCCGGATCATAATAATAAGAGCGTACCTTGTAGGAGTATTTTGTGCCTGCCTTTAAATTCTGATCTGTATAGACATAGTCTGTGGTCGTTGCTATTTTCTTATATTTTTTACCTGAAAGACGATAAATCTCATATCCGGTATAGCTTCCTCTGGTAAAAGATAACTTTATACTGTTTTTTCCCGCCTTTGTATATACACGCGGTACGGATACCTTATCCGTATAGCTTACCATATTCGAAGCAGGACTCATTGCCGTATAATAAGTCATGCCAACAGATATATTTTTATACGTTTGATTTTTTTGAGCATCTGTTACTTTTATTTCCTTATTTACGGTAAACACCGGCTTCTTTTGTATGTTATAAAGAGAACTGCCTGCATCATAGGTATGCGCAACAAATGTATATTTTACGCCCGGTTTTAAAGAGATTGCACTGTATGATCCATCGATTCCCTTCACTTTGTAAGAACGTACATAACTGCTTATTTCCTTACTTTCAAGCTCCGTAAGTGCATCTTTTAAATAAAGTTTTTTCTGCTGTCCCTGACCATCCGTATAGTAACCATAAGCGTTCAAAAGCTCATAATTATAATGCGCCGGCTTCTTTCCTTCTTCAAAAACATAAATGACTACATCCGCATCGATTGGCGTCCATGAGAGCTGCCAGTCATCTCCATTGTACGTCTTTTCTATTTTGAGATTTTTTACTGTCGGTATGTTTCCATTAATGCTGGCCGTTGCAGTTATGACATCTGAATAACTTCCATCTGAAAAATATCCCTCTTCCGCAGATTCCAGTCTGACGGAACAATAAAAATATGGCAGTCCTGAATCTATTGTAATATTACAATACGGATCTGATGCATACTCTGAATCCGTTTCATAGGAATCGTTTTCTCCTTTTGCATTTACATAAGCATCGTACAGCGTTCCCCTCTTATTGTAAAACTGTAAAAAGCTCTCTATATTCGTAATATTTAACGGTTTGCTGCTTCGCAGGTAATACACACGATAGCTATCCACTCCGTTTTGTGCATTCCAGGTAACTGACATCTCTTTTCCCTTTTCAGAAACTTTTGTACCGGTTACCGGTGATAACTTCTTTAAAGAGTAATTTTTATAAGTATAGGTGTCCGACCATTTACCATACATGTCCACCACATATTTCGTCTGTTTCGATTCTATAATATATTGGCTATTATCATTCCAGTTCCAATATACCTCCTGTTTGTTACTTGTCACTTCATGATAATATACAGCACGGACTTTTACGCTGACCTGCTGTCCTGAATTCAATATGACATATGGCAGTCTTGCTGCATCTGATGTTATCATCTCATGTACGGTTCCGTCTGACGCATCCAAAAATAATCCCGGCATATTATAGACCTTGGTATTTCCATCGCAGACCACTTCATATCCAACCTTCATCATGTCTCCGGCTTTATTTTTCATTGTGGCCGTATCATTATTAACCGGATTCCAGCTTATTTTTACATAAGTTTTTTCAAAAGAAATCTCTTCATAAGCATTTGCATATACAACATATTTATATTTTTTCGATGCTGAATCATATACCGATTCATACGTTAATTGCTTATAAAAATGTCCATTATAACTATAATAAAGAACCTGTGTATCATTTTTTACTGCATACTCATCTATCCGCTTTTTGGCATTTTCCGATGAATCACTTACAGTAATTTCTGTAATTTCATCACCTTCTGTCACATAATGATACCCTGTCGCATCACATGACCGCAATGCTCTATACGTCTTACCATTGACTCTATACATTCCATATGCATCTTGATATTTATCTGTGTTGCCTTTCAGTATGGCTTCTGCCTTATTATACAGGTTTACAAATCCATCAATATCCGTACTGCTGCAATCACTCCGTTCTGGAACCGATTCACATAAGCATATCTCAACTGCCGGCCAGACGCTGTTGTTATAATACTTCCGTCATCTTTTCCTCTTACATTGATTACATTTGACGGTTTATCAATTGCAGCGAGTTCTTCCTCTTCAGTCTCTTCTTCGGTCTCTTCTTCTATTTCTTCTTCCGTCTCTGTTTCCATCACTTCGGTATCATCAACAGCCTCCGTATCATTCACGTTTTCTGTCTCTTCTACAGTTTTCTCAGTTTCTGATGCCTCTGATGTTTCTGGAATTTCCGATGCCTCGCTGTTCTCTGTCTGCCCGCTGTCATTTTCTGCAGACTCACTGTCCGTTTCGCTTTCTTTCTCTGTCTGTTCTGTTGCTAAAGCTGCTTCCATCGCATCTTCTTCCTGTATCACAGCCTCTGTTACTGTCTGTACATCTGTCTGCGGCAATCCAGCAGCACCTACTGATGTCCAATCTCCGACCGTCAGCGTAAGCGCCATCGCAAATGCCGCCATACGTTTCCAACCCGTGAGTCTCTTTCTTTTCATAACTTTTTTCCTTCTGATTTATTGCACATTGTCACGCGCATTTTTTATGTTAATGTAACAGTTTATCCCCGTCAATCGTACTTTCGTACTTGAAAGCGCAAAAAAAGCTTACATGCCCTTTTGACATGTAAGCTTTTTTGATCTCACTTTTCCGTTCTTAACACTTTGTAACTTTTACATCTACCGGATGGTCGCCAAGTTCTACACTTAAGCTTAATTTGCCGCCAAGATTTGTCTTCATCTTTCCTGCATCTGCGCCATCGATCGTGATGTCGTACTCTGACTCATCCTCAAGTTCTACTGTGATCTGTGCATCTTCCGGTCCCTCTACCTGAAATGTCAGGCCTGTATCTGTTGCATTCAGATTCATGACAGCCGTTCCCGGAACAGATTCATATACGAACATGCCATTGCGCTCTAACTTGGTGATCTCGGAAAATGTCTTCACCTTGTAGATATCTCCCTGATGTTCGAAATTATCAAGTTTCGCCTTTGCACCTAATGTGTAATCCCCAAAACTGATCGTTCCATCTGCTTCTGAACGAATTAATTCGCTGATCGTTGCCATTTTTTCCTCCTGTGATAAAGTAGTTTTCTCTTTATCGTAAAATTTTGTGCCCTTATTATATAATATCCCCGTCACGATTTCCAGTGCTTTCCCGGATATTTCAGTAAAATTTTATTTTGTTTCGAACACGACTTTTTCTTTGTGGATCGTCACGACCACTTCCATATCTTTTTTCACTTTGCCGGACAGGATTTCTTCTGCCAGTTCATCCTCGATATCGTTCTGGATCTGACGGCGCAGCGGTCTTGCACCATATTTCGGATCATACGCTTTATCGACAATATGCTTTTTGACGCTGTCACGCACGGTAAGGTGGATTCCCATCTGTTTTTCACAGCGATCTGTAAGTTCTTTTAACATCAGTGCAACGATCTGTTTCATATCGTCTTTGTTTAACGCTCTAAATACGATCGTCTCATCAATACGGTTTAAAAATTCCGGTTTAAAAATACGGCGTACTTCTTCCATCACGCTGTTTTTCATGCGGTCATAATTCTGTTTTTCATCATCCGAAACTGCAAATCCAAGTTTTTTCGGCTCAATGATCGCCTGTGCTCCGGCATTTGACGTCATAATAATGATCGTATTTTTGAAATCCACTTTGCGTCCCTGGGAATCCGTGATATGACCGTCGTCTAACACCTGCAGTAAAATATTAAATACATCCGGATGCGCCTTTTCGATCTCATCAAACAGGATCACCGAATACGGATTTCTGCGCACCTTTTCGCTGAGCTGTCCGCCCTCCTCATGGCCTACATATCCTGGCGGTGAACCAATCATCTTTGATACGCTGTGTTTCTCCATATATTCCGACATATCAACACGGATCATAGACTGTTCGCTGCCAAACACTGCCTCCGCAAGTGCCTTTGAGATCTCTGTTTTTCCGACACCGGTCGGGCCTAAGAACAGGAAAGAACCGATCGGGCGCTTCGGATCTTTTAATCCGACACGTCCTCTTCGCACAGCTTTTGCCACTGCACTCACCGCATCCTCCTGACCGATGACACGTTTGTGTAAGGTAGCCTCTAATTTTCTTAAGCGGGCAGCCTCCCCCTCGGCAATCTTTCTTACCGGGATCTTCGTCCATCCGGATACCACATCCGCAATATCGTCTTCTGTCACTTTTAACTTTTTACTGCGGCTGTCTTTCTTTGTCTTTGCCTGTATTTTGGCAAGCTCTTCTTCACACGCTTCTTTTTCGTTCTTCTTCTGCTTTGCACCTTCCACATCACCATCGTGCAGAAATTCTAACATTTCCTCTTCTAACAGGTTGATGCGATGTCTTAATTCAACGACTTCCTCCGGTTTTCCACCCGCGCGCAGACGTACCTTTGCTGCAGCCTCATCCATCAGATCGATTGCTTTATCCGGCAGGAAACGGTCATTGATATAGCGCGCAGACAGGCGTACTGCTGCCGATACCGCATCATCCGTAATCTTTACCTGATGATGCTTTTCATACTGTTCCCGCAGTCCCTCTAAAATCTGCACTGCCTCCTCTTCCGACGGCTCTTCTACCGTAACCGGCTGGAATCTGCGCTCTAGCGCAGCATCTTTTTCAATATATTTGCGGTATTCATCGATTGTCGTTGCACCGATCAGCTGCAGTTCCCCACGCGCAAGTGCAGGTTTTAATATATTGGAAGCATCGATTGCTCCTTCCGCTCCGCCCGCTCCGATGATTGTATGCAGTTCATCGATGAAGAGCAGGATATTGCCGGCTGCCCGTACTTCCTGAAGTACCTTTTTAATGCGCTCCTCAAACTCACCGCGATATTTTGAGCCTGCCACGATTCCGGACATATCCAAAGATACCACCCGCTTTCCCGCAACGGTATCCGGAACCATTCCGGTTGTAATACGCTCCGCAATTCCCTCAACGATCGCAGTCTTTCCAACGCCCGGTTCACCGATCAGACATGGGTTATTCTTTGTCCTTCTGCTTAAGATCTGGATCACACGGCCGATCTCTTCCTGTCTGCCGACTAACGGATCTAATACTCCCTCAGCCGCCAATGCAGTCAGATCTCTGGAGTATTGATTTAATACCGGTGTATCCGATGCTGTTTTTTTCACCGGCTTACCATTCATGAAATCTTCTTTGTACAGGCTCGCATCTTCTCCCATTGCGATCAGGATATCCACATACATTTTCTGGATATTGACCGCTAAGGTATTTAAAAGGCGGGATGCAACACACTCTGTCTCTTTCATCATCGCGATCAGGATATGCTCCGTCCCGATCTCCTCTGCATGAAAACGCGCTGCCTCCCTTGCTGCCCCTTCTAACACCTGCAGTGCCCTCGGCGAATATTCCTTAGCCTCTGCCGTCAGCACCTGTGCATCCGGTGCAATGAGTTCCTCGATCAGCTGCATGACTTTGTCAAGTTCTACTCCATTATCATTTAATACCTGCGCAGCGACGCCCGTTCCTTCTTTTAAAAGTCCGATCAGGATATGCTCCGTTCCGATATAATGATGATGCAGTGATTTCGACATCTTTGAAGCCTGATCGATTGCTTTTTTTGCTTTTGATGTATATCGTATCTGCATAGTTTCTCCATTCTTTTTCTATTTATAAATCATTTAAATCGATGATCTCTAAATCATCTTCTTCCTCTTCTTCTCTCGGAATGTGTTTTTTCTCCGGAGTATGTTTCCGCTCCGGCTTTTCTTTTCTCTCCGGCCTTTGTTTCTCCTCCGGTTTTTCTTTTCTCTCCGGCCTTTGTTTCTCCTCCGGTTTTTCTTTTCTCTCCGGACGCTGTTTTTCTTCCGGTTTTTTTCTTTCTACCGGCAGGAAATCTTCGTCCTCTTCCCAGTCCTCATCGTCAAGATCGTCAGACATGCCACGTCCAAACAATCCCGCACGCACTTTATGGATCTTTGATACGCCGACTTCGTTCTCTGTATCGTTTTCTTCCACATCATCCGGCTCTTCTTCCACTTTTTCTTTTGGTTTTCTGCGGAAAAATCCTTTTCTCTGTGTTTCTTCCTCCTCCCAGTCAGCGTCTTCCGGATCATCTACTTCCAAATCATCTTCTTCCACGCCAGGATTCTCTTCTATATTATCATCTTCTTCCAGATCAGTATCATCTTCTGCTTCCTGATCCTTTCCCTGTTTTTCGGACTTCCAGTCCCAGTCATCCTCTTCCTCATCCCAGTCGTCACTCTTACGTCCTCTCAATAGAAGATTGATAATAATAACGACAAGTACTGCGATCACAAAAGCCATAATTCCCATCATATTTCTGGAAAAAGACTTTTCTTTTGCATATTGTTCAGAGAGATCATTGTATTCCTGCTGGAGATATTCCATATTAGAAACATCTTCCGCTTCTTCTGTTTCAAACTCTGTGTTCTGGTCTGCTGCCTGTCCATCTGTTCCATCCGCCGGCTGGTCTGTTGTCTGACCGTCTGTTCCATCCGCCGGCTGGTCTGTTGTCTGACTGTCTGTTCCGTCTGCCGGCTGGTCTGTTGTCTGACCGTCTGTTCCATCCGCCGGCTGATCCACTGTTCCGTCTGCTGTCTGTCCATCTTCTCTGGTCAGTGTGATCGTATACTGGGCGAGTGCTCCGTTCTGCGCCTTCACGACTACTTTTATCGTATTTGTACCGACCTGCAGATTGTCATTTCCTGTGATCGACTGCACCGTCGCAAATTCATTAACCGGTGTTGCCGTCACTGTAACGCTTGTGACATCATTCGGTACGGTAGCTGTATATTGTACTGTCTTTCCTGTAAAGTCCGGGGATAATGTTCCCGCAGAAAGTGATAACACTTCCAGCGAATTATCTGCGGAAAGTGTTGTCTGTGCAGCAGCCACCTGGATTCCGGCAGCCTTTATGTCTGCCGCAGGTTCTGTCACAAGACATCCCATGCAGAAAAGTGCAGCTATGAATCTTACTTTTCTCTTCATTCGTTTCACACTCCCTCTATTGCCATCATCACTATGGAATTATATGAGATATTCGAAAATGCGTCAACCTCAAACTCCCTCATTGTCAAATTCCGGAATAAAACTCTCCTCCGCCGTCTCCCCCTCCTGGATAAAACCGTTTTCAATCCCTATATCGATTGCAAAATCAACAACCTCATCATATTCCCGGTCTGTGATCTTACGGTTTAATTCCGGATATTTTTTCACGTTAGAGAGCGGTGTAAACTGGTGCATGATACTGATATATATTTGATTCTCATAGGTTTCATGCAGATATTTCAAAACTGCTTTGGAATCTTTCGTGCACCCCGGCAGGATCAGATGGCGCACGATCGTACCACGCTTCATCAGGGAATCCTCCCCGTTTTCAAAAACTGCCGCACCCGTCTGACGCACCATCTCCGCTATCACCGCCTTAGCCACAGCAGGGTAATCCGGCGCATGGGAATATTTTGCACTCAAAGCGGTATCAAAATACTTAAAATCCGGAAGATAGATATCCACAATTCCTTCTAAAGAACGGATCGTATCCACATTTTCATAGCTGCTGGTGTTATAAACGATGGGAATCTTTAAATTCTGATTTCTTGCAAGCTCTACCGCTTTTATGATCTGTGGTACAAACTGCCCCGGTGTCACAAGGTTGATATTATTTGCACCCTTTTCCTGGAGTTCCAGAAAAATTTTGCCAAGCCGCTCCGTACTTATCACCTTACCAGCTGTGCCATTTGCAATATTTTCATTCTGGCAGAACACACAGTGCAGTGCACAGCCGGAAAAAAAGACCGCACCGGAACCCATCTCCCCGGAAATGCAGGGTTCTTCCCAGAAGTGCAGTGCCGCACGCGCCACCTTAATCTCTGTGGTCTGTCCGCAGATGCCGCGCTCACCGGATTTTCGGTCCACAGCGCACATTCTAGGACACAATGTACATATTTTCATGGTATACCATCACTCTTTCTATTTAATTTAATGATTGCGCAACCGTGCCTTTTTTTGTATGATAGACATTGCAAAAAGAAGATCAAACACAAAGGAGTTTTCTTATGAGTCCAAAAAACTGTATGGTAGCACAGTCAGGCGGCCCTACTGTTGCGATCAATGCCAGCCTTGCCGGTGTGATCGACGGTGTAATGCGTTCTGACATGTATGACACGGTTTATGGTTCCTTAAACGGAATCACAGGTATTTTAAACAACGATCTGACGAATCTTTCTGAATTAATGCAGCAGAATCCGGAATATCTCGACCGCTTAAAGGTCACTCCGGCAATGTATCTTGGCTCCTGCCGTTACAAACTGCCAAATTATTTAGATGATGATTCTTCCTATGTATTCATTTTCAAACAGTTTGAAACTTACCATATTGATGCTTTCTTTTATATCGGCGGCAACGATTCCATGGACACCGTCTTAAAGCTCTCCGAATATGGCAAAAAAATCGGCAGTCCTGTGCGTATTGTCGGTATTCCAAAGACCATCGACAATGATCTCTGTGAGACAGACCATACACCAGGATTCGGTTCTGCCGCAAAATATATCGCATCTTCTCTTTTAGAAATCGCACATGACACATTTATCTATGCAGTCAAAAGTGTGACGATCGTGGAAATCATGGGACGTGATGCCGGATGGCTGACCGCTGCTTCTGCACTGGCAAGAAACGGTTATAATACAGCACCACATCTGATCTATCTCCCGGAGGTTCCATTTGACAAAGAGGACTTTTTACTGGATGTAAAGCGTATGCTTTTCGAGCGCAATAACGTGATCGTTGCCGTATCCGAAGGTATCCGCGATGCTTCCGGCAACTATATCAGTGCTTCCGAAAGTTCTGTTGACACCTTTGGTCACAGCCAGTTAAGCGGAGCCGGAAAAACACTTGAATTTTTAGTCAAAGAAAAACTAGGCGTTAAAGTCCGTTCCGTGGAAGTCAACGTATTACAGCGCTGCGCTGCACACCTTGCTTCAAAGACTGATCTTGATGAGGCTTTTACTCTCGGTCAGAAAGCGGTTGCTCTCTCCGAGGAAGGTGTTACCGCTTCCATGGTAACAATGCGCCGTATCTCCGATGCTCCGTACGAAATCGCCTATGAGCATGCCGAGATCCGCCACATTGCAAATGAGGCAAAATCAATTCCGAGAGAATGGATCAACGATGCAGGCAATGATGTCACACAGCCACTGATCGATTACCTTTCACCTCTCATACTCGGTGAAGTTCCGGTAAAATACGAAAACGGTATCCCTGTCTATATGGATGTCAGTCATTTAGCAAAACATCAATAAATTTACCGATCTCAACCCACGCTCTTTTAGATTCCGGCAGCATTTTTGCTGCCATCTGAAAGATGTGGAACATTCCTTCATAAATACTGATTCTTACTTTTACTCCCTGTTCTCTGGCTTTTGCAGCCACATCCACAGAATCCGAGAGCAGCATCTCATAGGAACCAACCTGTATCAGCATCGGCGGAAATCCCCTGAAATCCCCATATAAAGGCGAAATATAAGCATTATACGGATCGTTATCCCCAATATAATCTTTATTATAAATAAGGCTGTCCCTTGTTTTTCCAAATAACGGGTCGCGCTCAAAGTTTGTCTCGTAAGATTCCCCGCTCGCCGCAAGGTCTGTCCACGGTGACATGGCTACGATCCCACACGGAAGCTGCTTTCCGTGATCTTTCAGATAATGGCATAATGCCATCGCAAGACCGCCTCCTGCGGAATCTCCTGCGATGATGATCTGCTCGGAAAACCACCCCTGTTCCAACAGATAACAGTATGCGGCATAGGCATCTTCTAAAGCCGCCGGATACGGATGTTCCGGTGCCACACGGTAATCGGGTGTCAGAACACTCATTCCATGGCTGACTTCACAGTAAAGTCCGGCAAACATACGGTATGCATTCCGCATCGCTCCGACATATCCGCCTCCGTGAAGCTGTAAGATTACTTTTTCCGTATTCGGATTTTCTTTTGCCTGTAAATACTCCATGGAGAAATTATCCATCTCGATCACATCTAATGAAAAACAGTCCGGACATTTCCACGGCGGCTCCGAATCCCCGATTTTTTTCCTCAGTTCTCCATTTTTTATCTTTTTCCCAATCAGGTGATCATTTGTCACATGGGCGATCAGGTCCCTCATGACTCTTCCCCTGATACTCGCTTCGCTCTCTCTCATCCGATTGCTCCTGTTCTTTTTATTCTAAATATAACTCAGCGGACATGAAATCTTCGTTTCAGTTCCACCCTTGCCCTGCGGTCTCCGATGATCAGTGTTCCAAGAAACAGAAACAGGGAAAACGCAAATGCGATCAGTGCAAAAAGCTGTGCCGTCACGATACCGGTAAAAATCAGTATTACCGGAACAATGCTGCATAAAATCATAAAAATCTGCCACATCATATAGCTCTGCCAGTTTCTGCGGTTTACGATCATACAGATGATAATACCAACATCGACTAAAATGATCGCCGACGGCAATGCATAATTGACAGACCATCCGCGGTAGCCGACCAGAAAATCGATTGCGATCACGATCAGTATCGCCATCAGCGTGAGTACCGTGATTTTGGCGCGGTAACCTGTCTTTCCAAGAATTGCAAAACGGATCAGCATATATCCGTAAAAGAATCCAAGCCCCGTGATCGCACTCCATGCAATCTGTGACTCGGTGACCACATTGATATAAATGAGCAGCACCTCAACCAAAAGTGCACAAAACAGATAGATTTTACTGATCATTGTCATTTTCCGGGTGTACACTCTCACATCCGGGTACATATTCTCCACTTCACCTGTGTATTCTAACACGGATCCGCAGAGTGGACAGCGCTCTGTTTCATCTGATATCTCCACATTACAATTTCTGCATTTACTCATAATTTACTCCATTACTCTTTATTTCTACCGCAATCCCGTCCGAGGCTATTTTCCGGAAAAATCCACGCTGCACAGACGCATCGACAAGATCATAACTGAAACTGAATACAAGTGTATCCCCGTAAGAGCAGATCGTTCCTTTCAGATGCTGCCCCTTTGACATGGCAAGAAATGCATGAAACATTTCCACATAAGGGCGGTACTCTTCTGTCACGGAAATATTGCCGATATTTGTGATCGTCGCAGTATTGGCAAGTGCAGAAGTTGTATATACATACTTCATTGCAAGGTTTTTCAGGAAAAGCGGCACAACTCTTGCAATCAGCAGTTTTTCATTGGAAACGTTATAGGAAAACAGCTTTTCAAGATTTTCCCGGTTGATCTGGCTTCGCAGGCTTTCCTTCACGATTGCAGCCACCTCTGCAAACGTATAGGTCTCTTTGGTCGGATGAAATTCTGCGGACACCATGACAAAAAAGTTTTTCGTGGTAATAGAATTAAAATACGGCCGCAGATTAACCGGCACCGCAACACGGATCGGACACTTTGACGGCATGCCGTGCAGACATTCTGTATAAACGCTCCAGATGTACACACTTACCAGATATTCGTTGATACTGATTCCCATCGCATGACAGACCCTTTTCAACTCCGGTATTTTCATATAACCGTGCATCACGCCGAACTCGCCCGGTCTTAACTTTTCTCCACGGATCAGATATGCCTTTTTTGTCTGGTATCCTTTTGCGGAACTTTTTTTGTAATTTTTTAAGAAACTGTCTTCCCGGTTCAAAGACGTATCAACACTTAATGAATCTCCCAGCTTTTCCTGCAGGTCTTTATGTGCCAGACGCAGATACTGGTAAGTTAGCTCTTTTAAGAAATTAATTCCTCCCATTCCATCCGTCAAAACATGGAATACTTCCAGATTGATCCTGCATTTATAATAGGTCACACGGAACATATAACTGCGGTTTTTATTCTGCTGGATATATCTGCATGGAAAATTGTTCTCCATGCGAACCTTTGGCGCCGCTTTTCCGTTTTCCTCAAAATAATACCAGAACACCCCCTGCCGCAGTCTTAAGTTAAACCCGTCAAACTTCGGAAGCACCATATCAAGTGCCCTCTGCAGTAATTCCGGATTGATCTCCTCTTTCAGTGTAACACTGATCCTGTACACATTGCTCATGCTCTCCCCGGCAATGACCGGAAAAAGGTGTGCTGTATTATCAAGTCTGTCCCAACGGATATCACGGTTTGTCGGAACTCCTTTACTCTGTTTTTTCATATATTCCTCGTTTCTGCATATTTTACAGGCAGGCTGAGTTTCTGTTTTTTCTTCTCTCCCCCCACTCATAAAATACACAATCTATTGTATGCAATTATAAAATAACCTGACATAAAATACAAGTTTGGGCATATCAAAATTACCTGATATAATGCTATAAATTTTCTTAAAATTCCCTTATTTATTTTTTAATTTATGATTGTATAAAATTTTCCTTCATATTATAAT
>ENA-UOJT01001437-UOJT01001437.1-human-gut-metagenome-genome-assembly--contig:-C15-NODE-1437-length-15518-cov-23.069585_pt1 | contig 15518 bp, 20 predicted proteins | sample MGYA00242357_ERZ723904 | MGnify/ENA metagenome assembly ERZ723904 | reverse complement strand
GAGTGCTGTTTTCGGAGTTTCGGACGGTGACGGCTTTGTAACTTCGGGCGGTGATGCAGGTGACAAGGGAACAGTATGACGAGCTTTCGGCGCCTCTGGTGCGGGTGCTGCTGGATATGGAAGACGATATCCTGCGGGAAATTGCGGCGCAGCTTTCACGGGACGGGGATATTTCCGACACGTCAAAATGGCGGATAAGGCAGCTTGCAAGAGCAGGACGTTTCGACAAGCGGGCGGCGGCTATCATTGCGGGATATTCCGAGGTCGAGGGCGGTCAGGCTATGGACGCTGTTCTGGCGGCGGCTGAGACTGAGATAGGATATCTTGACAATGCGGTGCAGGCGGCGAATGCTGCGGGGCTGTCGGAATATTTCTCGGACATTCCTGCGGAAACCTCAGCCATGAATGCTGCCAAGGCGTTTCAGCGGCAGGCGGCAAGTGACCTTAACCTTGTAAACACGGTCATGGGGTACAAGGCAAAATCGGCGTATGTGAATGCCGTTAATGCCATTTACCGTGACACTGCCGAGGGCAGGCAGTCAGCACTTGACATTATGGGCAAGGGTGCGGCAAAGGCTGTATCGGGGCAGATGTCCTTACAGGAGGCGACCCGCAAGACCATCAGAGAGCTTGCTCAAAAGGGTATTCCTGCGTTTGTGGATAAAAGGGGGCGAGAGTGGTCGCCTGAGGCTTATGTGATGATGGATATGCGGTCAACGCTGGGAAACACGGCGAGGGCTGCGCAGGACGCACGATGCGACCAGTACGGGATAAACCTTATCGAGGTCTCCTCACACATGGGCGCACGCCCCTTATGCGCCCCGTATCAGGGCAGGATATTCAGCCGTGACGGTTCAAAGGGTGTGACCACAGACGGAGCAGGCGGCAAGATATATTACACTCCCCTTTCGGAAACGAGCTACGGTCAGCCTGCGGGACTTTTCGGCATAAACTGCGGGCACGTTCAATATCCGTTCGTTCCGGGCATAAATTTCCAGCGGTATTTTCCTTATCCGAAAGAGGAAAACGACAGGCGGTATATGCAGTTTCAGCAGCAGAGAGCTATGGAACGGGGCATCAGAGCCGCCAAGCGGGAATGTATGATGCTGCAGGAGGTGGGCGACACTGAGGGCTTGCAGAAGGCTTCTTTACGGCTTCGCAATCAGAGGGAGAAATACAGGGCTTACTGCAAGGAGACGGGGCTTAAACAGCACAATGACCGCACTCAGGTTTATGGGTATGACAGGAGCAGGTCGAGCAAGACGGTTTGGGCGGAGAAAAAAGTGCTCAATCAAAAGTATCAGCAGCGAATGCATGATTTAGGCATAAATAATCCTCCAAAAAGCCTTGACAAATTCAATGAAATGAAGTATAATAACACTCCTGAGTATCAGGTGCTGTCGAGATACATCAGTTCGGTTGAATCCGGAATGCTCTCGCCATTAGCGGGGTTTGACAAGTACAAAGAATATTATGAGAATATTGAAAATAATGTGATCGGCAAAACTACATCAAATGGTATAGTGATCACAGGACAAACTCAACATTTCTTAGAACGAATTTTTGGTACTAAGTCCGACCCGAATCACAATGGAGTGCCACGCAGCGGTGTGGCATTGGAAGATGCAATAGATGCACTGTTAAGCGGTAAAGAACGTCCGATTAAGGAAGAGTTGCTTCCGGACGGTACAAAGCGCCGAAGTCAACTTCTTTGTGGTCGAAAATGCTCTGTGTCTATAAATCCTGATACCGGAATTATAATTCAGTGTCAACCAATAAAGGGAAGAGGTATTTTATGAAAGCTTTTTTTCCGTCAAAATATTTATCTATGCTAGATAAAGTTGATTTTTCCGCAGCAAAAAGCGTGAAAATCACAAAGGGCAATGAAAACAGTTCCATCGAATTTACAGATGAAGATTCTCTGGAAGTACAGCTTTCAATGTCAGAAGCAATTTCGCTATTTGGCGTTGGTGATGATGGACGCGTAAATAAAATCGGACTGGGATTAGAGTATATTTACGATGAAATTATAAATTCAATGGAATAACCTATAAATCACCTTACACACGTAGGGTGATTTTTTATGCCCACACAAGCGTGTATGTTCACGACATTTTGTCGGTAACATATGCGCTATTTTTATGCCAAAATGAAAGGATATGATGTTATGAAAAAGATTTTTATTTCTCAGCCGATGAATGGCAAGAGCAAGGAAGAGATCCTCGCAGCAAGAAACAATATGATCGCCAAGGCTTCGGAAAAACTCGGAGATGAAGTGGAGGTTATCGACAGCTATTTCAAGGATTATGACCCTAAAAACGGCTGTATCCCACTGAAATATCTTTCAAAGGCTCTTGAACTGCTTGCCGATGCCGATATGCTTATTCTCGGTGATAATTGGGAAGCTGCCAGGGGCTGCCGAATTGAATTTATTTCCGCAATATCTTATGATATCCCTGCATATCAGTTCGATAGCAAGGGCGAGCTGGTCACTGCAAGGCATAACCCTATGGTCAAGCTTAAAGACAAGGAACCTATTTGCCTTATCGCTGACCTTCATATGTCGCCCGATGAATGCTATATCATTCACGGCTCCCACAAATTCTGTGATGATGTAACCCGTTTTACGGAAGACGATGTGGAGTTTATCATTATGTGATATGATATCGCAAACGGCTATAAATCATATTTTGTTGAAGCCGACAAAACATATCCCCCTCGAAATCAAGGGGGGTTAAACAGTAAATCAGCAGCTTTACGGCTGCTTTTTTTATGCCCTAAACGTGCTTACGGCGTTAAACTGAGGACGGAAAAAACAAGCCGACAGGCTATAAACGGAGGTAATCATAATGGCAGAAACAAACACAACCGTAACCGAAACCAACAAGGCTGAAAATGGCTCCACGGGAGCCTACGGAGGTGATCCCACACAGGCTGTAAAGGGCGGAGCAAATCTCCCTGAAAAGGCTGTATCTACGTCTGAGCCTGAGCAGACGGCAAAAACATTTACCCAGGCAGAGCTTGACGCAATAGTCAAGCAGAGACTTGAAAGGCAGGCAAAGGGACAGCCCTCAAAGGAAGAAATGGAAGCGTTCCGAAAGTGGCAGGACAGTCAGAAAACTGCCGAACAGCTTTCACAGGAAAAGATATCCGCTGCAGAAAATGGCAGGGCGGACGCTGAGAAGAAGCTTGCGGCGGCTGAGGCTAAGTGCTGCGCTTATTCCAGGGGCGTAACTGCCGAGGCTGTAGATGACGTTATCGCCCTTGCCATGGCAAAGGTATCGGACGATATGCCTATTGAAAAGGCTATTGATGCGGTCATCTCAAAATACCCCTCGTTCTGCTCAGCAAAGTCCGAAGCTCCCAAGGGCATTACCACGGGGGTAAAATTCGGCAATAATGGCGGCTCTCAGATGTCGGGAGTGGAGCGCCGCTTTTATGAGAAAAATCCCGACCTCAGAAAAACTACATAAAATTGGAGGTATGTATTTATGGCACACGAAGCACAGGTAAGATATTCAGACCTTGTCCTTATGAAGATCAGGAAGGAAAACAAGCTGAAGAACGGCGTTGTGTTCAACACCGATTATGAGGGCAGCCCCAAGGCGGGCATTGTTAAAATTCCCGTGAGAGACACCGAGGTGGCTGTTTCCGATTACGACAAGGCAAACGGTATCAAGGCGGGCACAGGCTCCACCACTTACGAGAACTTCCCCATTAACAAGGACAAGGCGGTAAATGAGATCATTGACGGCTACGATGCACAGCTCGTTCCCGACAACCTTGTAGCTGACAGGCTTGACAGTGCGGGCTATTCCCTTGCTGCCGTTGAGGACAATGACGGTGCGACCGTTCTTATCGCAGGCGCTACCGTTACCAACATCGGTGCGCTTACCGTTGACGGCATTTACAGCGATATCGTGGATATCAGGCAGCAGATGAGCGAGGCCAATATTCCCGATGACGGCAGGAGATATATTCTTGTCACTCCCCGCACATACTCGTATATCCTTAAGTCTCCCGAGTTCATCAAGGCTTCTTCTCTGGGCGATGACGTGGTTCAGAGCGGCATTGTGGGAAAAATCGCAGGCTTTAACGTCATTGAATGGAATGACAAGACCGCTAATCTTGCAATGATCGCAGGACACCCCCGTTTCGCAACACGTGCGGAGGAGTTCTCCGTTCCCGTACATATTCAGGACCTTGGCGGTTCGGGTAATTACATCGGTGCGAGTGCAGTTCAGGGACGTATGGCATACGGCCACAAGGTCCTCAGAAGCGTGGCTATCCGTGCGGTATATGCTCCCGGCTCTCTTAAGCTCACAGCAGCAGCAGGTAGCACAAAGGGCAAGACTGTTATTACCGTTGCGGCAGGCGGCGATGCAAGCGGCACTTATGCGTACAAGGTAAATCCTTCCGCAAGGGCCGTTTACGGCGAGACTTCCGCCGCATACGCAGGCACAGCGCTTACCAGCGGCACTACCGAGATCGCAGCTGCCGAGGGCAATGTTATCGAGGTAGTTTGCTTTAACTCGGACAGCAAGGCGGTCACTGTCGGCTATATCACCGTGACTGCTGCCAACATCAAGGCATAAGGAAAGGTGAGAGTATGGCGGTCAGTACGGATTTTTATTATGACGTTTTCGGCGGTATGGACTATCCCGACCTTGACCGCCTGCTGACGAGAGCCGAAAGCGAGATAAACTGCTTTATTCTCCGTGCTCCCGAGACGGAAGAGGAGATGAGGCAGTTTGATCTTGCGGTATGCGCACAGGCTGAATATATGGGGCTGTGCGGCGGCATTGATGCCTGGGCTATGTCGGTATCGGGTACGGCGCAGAGCTTCACTCTCGGCTCGTTCTCGATGTCCTCGGGTGGCTCTTCTTCGGGCGGCGGTTCTGCGGCGGCGAGGGGCATATGCTCTCGGGCTGAGAGTTACCTTGAACGGGCGGGACTTTTATACAGGGGGTGCGGCGTATGTTGCTGATATCCCCTATTCCCCGCTGCTATCTTCCCCACAAGGTCAGGCTTATTGAGAAGTTAAGCTCGGACGGGTGGGGCGGCAAGGGTGAGACCCTTGAGACGGACATCAATTTTGTTTACATTGAGCCTTGCCGTTCTCAGCGTTTCTCTCTCGGGGGCGATATTCCCGAGGTAAGGGCAAAGATGTATTTTGATGCTTTTTCTTCCGTGCCCAATGATGTTTCCTTTGAGACGGGGGACGAGGTTATTTTTAACGGTGAGACCTTTGTTGTGAGTGAGGTGGAGACGTTCTTCACACCACAGGGGGATATTCATCATCTGGAGGTGGTGATGACGTGAGGGTGGATATTGAGATAAGGGGCGGCATATCGGGCGGCGATATGAAAGGCGCTATGGACAAGGCGATTTTTGCTACGTCAGAGCAGGCACTTAAAGACTGCAATTATTTCTGCAAGCAGGATTCGGGTGATCTGATAAAATCATCAGTCATTCACAGCGACTTCAACAATGGCGAACTGAAATGGACTATGCCCTATGCTGAAAAGCAGTATAAGCTGCCGTCTGCAAGAAAGCATAAAAATCCGAATGCAGCTCCCGAATGGTGCAAAAGGGCTGAAAGCGATTATGGCGACCAGTGGCAGGCTGTTTTCAAGCGGACGTATGAGGAGGAGATAAGCCGATGAACGGAGATATTTACACCCAAATTGCCGCAGAGCTGAAAAGGCTGGGCGGCATTGACGAGATAGGCGTTGTATCGGCGGCAGGTCAGAGTGCGATCATCTATGCAGGAAACAAGAACATCAAAAAATATTACGACGGGAGCAAAATTCAGTCGGTGATATTTTCCGTTTCAGCTATGGACACAAACAACAGGCAGGCTGTGCTTGTGGAAAAGCTCTGCGGCATATGTGAGACCCTTGCCGCTTCCAAGCCTGTTATCGAGGGCATTTCACAGGTCAAGGTAAAAGTAAATTCACTGCCTGCCCCAACGATGCACAATGAACAGTACTGGATATACACCGCCGGTATCGAAATTACATTTTTTATACAGAAATGAAAGGAATGATTTTATGACACTTAAGGAAATGTTTGCGAAAGTCAAGACAAACCCTGCATTTGTGGGATTTATCACTACGGATCAGATGGTTCTTGCTATTGACGTTTCGGCAGAGCAGAACGCTGATGTTGATGAATTTGCGGTCGCATATATGGGCTTTACAGACCGTTCTTCATCGCTTAATCCCAAGGAAAAGACAAACAGCTATTACTACCACGGCGAAAGCTCCACAAAGACGGGCAATCAGAGAACTATCACATTCAAGTGCGACCGTTACAAGGGCGACCCCTTCCAGGACTTTGTTACTTCATTTGATATGAAATACGCAAAGGGTCAGGCTGCTATTGTAAGATATGCGTGGTTCAATATTCTTACGGGTGAGGGCGAGATTGGCTCGGGTTCTCTTATTCTCGATGATGACGGTTCAGGTGCTCCCGAGGAAAACCTCTCCGTAGGCGGCAGCATCAAAAAGGCTGCCGCTGAGCCCACAAAGCTTGAATATATGGGCTTTGGCGGTTACACTGCTCTTAAGGTGTCTCCTGCTGACTGGGCTTCCAAGTATGACAGTTACTATGAGAGAAAGAACGGTGCTTTCGTGAAGCTCGAAAAGGGTGAGAGCGCTCCTGAGTTTGCGGCTGACAAGTATTATTCTAAGGCTGCTGAGTAAATTCTGAAACTGCGGTATGCGGGGATTTCCCGTGTGCCGCTTTTTCATAAAAAAACGGAGGTTATATTATGGGCTTTAAATTCACTGACCGCATTTGCGTTATCGAGGTAGAGGACAAAAAGTATCCTATTGTCTTTCAGAAGCCGCTCGTTGACAGGCTGGGAAGCATAAAAGACACCTTTCTGAGCCTGAAAAACGACGGAGGGGCTGATGAGGAAAAGGTGATCTTAGCTTTTGACAATGCCATTGACAGCATTCTCGGAGACGGTTCCGCCTCAAAGATATTTGCTGACAGGCTGCCGAACATCGTTGAAAGATATGCTGTACTCAAGTACATTTACGATGAGATCACTGCGTTTATGCAGAGGATAGCAGGTGAGAAAAATGTTGTTTTGCCCGAAGCCAAAGGTCATAAGCATTGACAGTATCCCCGTTCCCGTTGACCCCGATTTCCGCATAATGTGCGATTACTCGGAGGCAATGTCGGACAAGGACGCTGACAAGGCCTGTGCGCTTGCGGGGCGTTTTTACTTTGCGGGGCTGCCTGAGGGCGTTTCGGAGAAGGCTGCGGCGGACGCTATGACGGACTTCTACATTTCGGGACTTGCTCCGAAAGCAAAAGAAAAGCGGTCTTCCGTTTCGGAGAGCTGCGAGCCGTGCTTTGATTTTTTGGAAGATGAGGCGTATTTTTACGCTGATTTCCTGAACGCATACGGCATTGACCTGAACGTGGCAAAGCTGCACTGGTTTGATTTCTGTGCACTGTTTCGGGGGCTGCCCGATGAATGCAAGCTCAAACAGATAATCGGCATACGCACCGAAAGACTGTCGGAAATAAAGTCATCGGCTGAAAGGTCAAGGGTGATACGGCTCAAACGCATTTTTGCACTGAAGAAGAAACAGGTCCAGAGGTTCAAAAACACTGCTGAACGTGACAGGGCTATGCTTGACGAGGTCGAGCGCATTCACAGAGAGGCTATGGAGAGAATGAGTGGTGAGGGTAAGTGAATGTTGGCGAGATAGTTTATAAGATTCTGGGCGATGATGCCAATTTCAAGAAGGTTATGGGCAATGTCGGCAAGCTTGCCACCAAAACTATGAGCGTTATCGCAGAGGCTGCCCTTGCTGCTTCCGCTGCGGCTGCGACGGCTGTGGGCGCTTTAGCTAAAGAGGCAATCGCAAGTTTCGGGGATTATGAGCAGCTTGCAGGCGGTGCGAAATTGATGTTCGGTGAGGCTTATGACTTCATTGCGGAAAAAGCCAAGACCGCTTACAAGGACATTCAGATGTCCCAGAACGATTACCTTGAACAGGTGAACGGATTCGCCATTGGTCTGAAGACTGCCATGGGCGGCGATGAGCTGGGGGCTGCAAAGCTTGCCGACAGAATAGTCACTGCCGAGGCTGATATCGTGGCGGCTACGGGCAATACAGCTGAGAATGTTCAGAATGCTTTTAACGGCATTATGAAAAACAACTACACAATGCTCGATAATTTGCAGATAGGCATCACCCCCACAAAAGAGGGCTTTCAGGAGCTTATCGACAAGGTAAATGCGTACAAAAAGGCCCACGGCGAGGCAACGGAATACACCATTGACAACCTTGCTGACTGCCAGAACGCTCTTGTTGACTACATTGAGATGCAGGGGCTTTCGGGATATGCTCAGGCTGAGGGTGCCGATACGCTGCAGGGCTCTATGGCAAGCATGACAGCTGCATGGCAGAATATGCTCACAGGAATGGCGGACCCCACGCAGGATTTTGACAGGCTCGTATCTGACCTTATTGACAGCGTTCTGAACGTATCCGACAATCTTATGCCCCGCATTATGGCGGTACTGCCGCAGATGGCTACGGGCATTGCCGAACTTGCGGAGGGCATTCTGCCTTTGATACCGCAGACACTTGAAGATATGCTCCCCGATGTTATAAGCGGCGCAAACAGTCTTATTGCGGCTCTGCTTGACACGCTTTCTTCCATTGCTGACACGGCTATACCTATTGTAACAGATAATGCGGACGAGATAATCGACACGCTGCTGTCGGGGCTTATATCCGCATTGCCCAAGGTCGCAGGCTCGGCGGCTGACCTTTGCACGGCGCTTATCACGGCTATACTTTCCAACGCCGATATTATAACGCAGGGTGCTATGGACATTATAACGGCTCTTGCAAAGGGCATTTCCGACAATCTGGACACGCTTATACCCGCTGTTGTAAATGCGGTGCTGACCATCACGGAAACGCTGATAAATAACACTGACAAGCTTATTTCGGCTGCCGAGGACATAATCATAGGTCTTGCTGACGGTCTGATAAATTCCCTGCCGATACTACTGGCAAAGGCTCCGCAGATACTCATGGAGCTGAACACTGCTCTTGTCAGTGCCATTCCCGACATCATTGAGTTTGCGCTTGACCTGTGTGACCATATCGCAGACAATATCATAAACTACGACTGGGAAAGCGTAGGAGCCGATATGTATAAAAATATGCAGGAGGCTCTCAGCAATGCGCTCAGCGGTGACAGCAATGCAGTGGAAAAGGCTGCGCAGGCACAGGCGGAGCGCATAAAACGCTACGACGGTCTTACGCAGGAACAGCTTGACAAAATGATAGCGGACAACACCCGAAAGCTGGGCGAATGGAACGATGCGTTCCTTACAGCTCAGGAAAACGGTTCGTTTGATTATGATCTGCTGCCAAAGTGGATGCAGACAGAAATGGATATGTCGGGCGAGACGAGCGTTGAAAAGTATCTGAGCAGCAGCCTCACAGCGGTAGATGCGACCATTGATGACCTGACCGAAGCAAGGAAAAAAGCCGTTTCCGAAATTGAAAAGACAAACGGTGATATTGCGGGCGCCCTTGACGGCACTGCCGATGTGGAAGGCAGCGGAGCTGACAGTATGCCCGATGCAGGCGTTGACGGCGTGGTAAACCGGTCAGAAATGCTTGATGCGGCGCTCAAAGAGCTTGCGGACACCGAGGCAAAGGCGGCTGAAAAGGCTGCAAAAGAAGCGGAGCAGGCTAAAAAGGACGCTGAAAACGCCCTTAAATCCTCTGTCGAGGACAAGTTCCGAGAAATTGAAACCGAGCAGCTGGAAAAGGGCTATGACGACAGCTGGCTTTTGGAGCAGGAGAGGGCATTCCTTGAAACGCTTGACCATAATTCGGAGACTTACAAGGACTATAACCTGAAGCTTCTGAAAGAGCAGAAAAGCTATGATGACAAGGCAGCGAAAGAGGCTGAAACCGCTGCCAAAAAGCAGCGTGATGCTGTGGAAAAATCCTATGACAGCATTGTAAAAAGCCGTGACAGCCTTGCCAAGAGTCTTTCCTCGGGCGGGGATATTTTTAGCAGCTCCGAAGAGACCGACAAGCGGACGGGGGCTAAGACCAAGAAGCGGAGCATTGATCTTGCGGGCTTTGAGAAGAAGATTGAGGCTAAGAAAAAGCTGACATCAAAGATCGCTGAGCTTATGGAGAAAAACACTCCCGATGACATCATCACGGAGCTTCTGAAGCAGGACCCCGAGGACGCTCTTGCCTTTGCGAATGAGCTGCTCAAATCCCCTGACAAGCTGAAAAAGCTTTCAAAGGGCTTTGAGAATGACACAGCTTATAGCAACATCATTGCCAACATGGTGACGGAAAATTCAGAGGAGTTTGAGAAGTTAGGTACTGACGCAGGCACGCTGTTTGGCGACAGCTTTATGGAAGCGTTCCGCCGGAACTGGGAGCAGTCCATGAAGGACGTTTTTGACGGCAATTACGTTGACGCTGCGGCGGCGAATGTATCTGCTGCCAACTCTTCGGCGGCTCTTTCGGCAAATACATCGGCTGCGAACACAACGGCGGCGGACAGTCAGGACACATCTGCGGCGGTCAAACGCACATCTGCTTCATCGGGCAGCCCTGTTTACAAGGTGGTTGATCTGGACGGCAAGTATGTGGCTAAGGTTGTTGCGCAGGAAAACAAGCGGGCTAAAACCGCCAGCGGAGGTTAAAGCATGAATGATACGATCTTAAAAATCGGCAATGTGGATATGTCCGAACACGTTATATGCGAGGCTGTAGATATATCGACAGCGCCTGTGTATTCGGACAGCTTCACTGCTGTAAACGGCAAGGAAAAGAAAAAGTGTCTGGGCGTGAGCGTCAGTCTGTCGGCTGATTTTCAGGTGCTGTCGGACACGGTAGCAGCTGCCCTTGTGACCGCCTGCAATGCGGACGAGGTGACCGTAAAATACAAATGCCCCACGGTACAGACCAATGTGTTTGACCGCCCGACTATCCGCTGTGTGCCTGTATTTAACGACGGCACGGTGGACTATTACAACATATCCGTATCTATGACCTGCCCTCTCACGGGCTCAGGCCTTTAGCCTGCCGTACAAGATAACCTATCAGGGCACGGAATACGGTGCGGACGTACTGGCCAACATCAGGCTGAGGCGGTCGCTGGAGGGCAAGGGCTTTGACGGTGTAGCCACAACGGAATTTTCCTGTGATGTATGGTCGGCTGTGCCGTTTATAGATGGCAGCAAGGTAACATTTAACGGCTATTTGCTGCCTGATTTTTACATTGCCCAGCAGTCCTATGCGGGCGGTGTGGCAAGCATCACGGCGTATGATCTGTGTAAAAATCTGGATATTCCATTTGATTACAGCGGATACGATCGGTTTGAGTACACCTATGACGATGACGGCAACAAGGTTTTCGATGAAAGCAAGGCAAAGCGGTATCCCACGTCTCAGATAGTGGGAGCGATCGCCGATCAGTGCGGTTTCACCGAGGGCGGATATTCGGGGCGCATGGCACAGCTGTGCTATCAGGATTTTGCAGGCAAGACGTGCAGGGTCATACTCAGCGACCTGTCCCACAATGACGTGGGATACTGGCATGACGGCGGCGGAGTGCTGGCGTTTGTGCCTTTTTCTGCGCCCTCTTCGGGGCTGGATATGCCTGCGGAAAGCGACAGGACGGAGGTCATCAGGCGGGGCACCAAGCACATTACGGGGGTATATGCCGCTGATGAGGCATATGGCAACGAGTATGCCTCGGGATCCGACTGGCGGCACACGGAGCGCATTTCGGGACGGTATCTGACTGAGGCGGCTGTACAGCAGATGGTATCGCAGATAGTCGGCAGCGGCGGTGAGTACGCATATCACGGCTGGGAATGCTCGCAGATGATCACTGATTATTTGTACAACATTGGTGATTTCATCGCATACGGCGGCGACAAGCTTCCTGTGCTGAGTGTTGATTTTGATTTCACGGGACTGGGAATCGTGGCTGATGTTTCTGCGCCTGAGGCGGATTGCAGCTTTTCGGAGTATCATGATCTGTACAGCAGGGCTATTGAAAATCGGGTAAAGCTGGGCAAGAAACATGGCTGCATGATGTTCGGTGAAAACGGGCTGAGTTTTGTGTGCCAAAAGGAGGCGAAAGTCAACAGTGGCTGAGCATTATGATCCGCTGGAATTTGAGGACTTAGGCGACAAGCTGTTCCGCAAATGCGGAAGCATGGATATTGTCTGCGAATATCCGCTAGTATCCTTCGATCGCATTGATGGCGAGACTTCAGGCAAGGCGATATATGAATATGGACCGTACATTATTACGGTGACGTATGATATTGACGGCGGGAAACGCAAAAATGCACACTGGACGAGGGTGTATAAGGAGGCGGGCGGATGATTTTAGACGGTGGGCTTATTTTACAGGCGCTGGCAGGTGGGGGAACCTCGGGTGGCGGAAAGGCCAAGCCTATAACCATAACGGAAAACGGCACATACAATGTTTCCGACGCTGAAAAGGCTGAGGGGTATGTGGGATTTGCGCCTGTGACGGTTGATGTGCCTGACAGATATCAGGAGGGATATGATAAAGGACACGATGACGGTGTAAAATCGGTTGTTATCAGTCCTCTGACGGTCACCGCAAACGGCACATACAGCGCCGCTGATTATTCCTGTAATGGATTTGACCCTGTGAATGTCAATGTACCGGACAGATATCAAGAGGGATATGAGGACGGGCAGGAACATGGCAAATATACATTTCCCGATGGCACATCATACAGCGATGTTGTAAATATCATCGGCGGCGATGCTGTTGCTGATGAAACGTTGGGTGTACAGGTCAGAACAACGGAAACATTCGGGGAAAGTATGTATTCCACCAAAACCATTGTTTATGATTTATCGGGAAATCCATTATCAACATTGCGGGATTGGGGATTTGCCAATAGTTTCCTGCCAACATGGGGAATGCCTAAAGTAACATATTTTTCGGTGACTGACAGCACAACAGGAGCCTGGAAGATCATATACACATGGGACAGCGGGGGCACTAACGAATTTACAGGCACAGATACCTATTTGATTGGATTTGGGGCAGATGGGCACAAGTATTCGGCAAGCAATTAAAGGAGGATATTTATGGTAAAAGAAGTAAAAGGCTGCAACAGGGTCATCGAGATCACCCTTGACGGCACTGAATGTGCTGTGAAATTCGATGCTAAATACAATGGATTTGATATCCGCAACAAGTCGGGCAAGGATATCACAGTATCCCTGAAATCAGGTGCTGCCAAGGGCGATGATGGCGTTATCACCATTGGGGACGGCGAGACGTTCAACTATATGCACATGATGGGGCTGGACACTGTATATATCACAGGTTCGGGTGCTGTGGCTGTGGCGGCAAAAAATGAGGCTGCGGCAAATTTTAAGGCTGTTCGGAGAGGGGGTGGTAAAATAACGGAGGTAACACCCGAATCGTTGGGATATGCAGTAGGCGCCAAAATGTTTTTTGACGGCATTTATAATTTTGGTCAAAAGCATACTGATAACGGTGCATATTGGATTGATATAGTAAGCAATGCTGTAATGAGGCGTTATTTGGCTGATACGGGAAAATTGCTATTATCTGATAATCACTATGTAAAAGAAACAGGAGTAGACAGCGCGTTACGTATTCCCGTTTATTTTAATAGTGATCATTTCACAACGGAATTATTTTTTGAGATCACAAGCGGCAACACGTCGGAAAATGATATCATAAATAATTTTGACCATGCGGGATTTGGATTGTTCACCGAAAACAATGCAATTCAATTTGGAATTTTCAACAATTCATCGAACGCATATCAATATATCAATGGTGGAAGTTACGAACAAAATACCAAGTACCACATTGTAGCAACGTACAACGGCGAAAACGTTATATTTTATATTAACGGTACAATAGTTGGTTCGGAAATATTGGCGTTAGCTGATTATAAAAAATCAACCAAAATCCCCTACATAGGATGTGTCGGAGGTGGTGGTTCATATTATTCAGCAGGTGCGTATAAATTTTATCGTGTCGCATATTATGAACGTGCGCTAAGTCAAATTGAAATCATAAACAACTACAATTCGGATATTGCACGATTTAACGTGTGACGTTTAATAAAGGAGAAATTTAAATGTCAGCAAAAACAAACTACGGTCTGGTCGCATACGCCAAAGCTCAGTTAGGTCTTCCCTACTGGTATGGCACATTCGGTCAGATTGGAACGGAAGCCCTGTACACTTCCAAGAAGAAACAGTGGCCTAAGTTCTATAAATGGGAAGGAACTGCTTACAACAACTTCTCTTCCCAGTACGGCAAAAGGGTCCATGATTGTGTAGGTCTGATTAAGGGGTATCTCTGGTCCGACACTCCTACATCTACGCCCAAGTATGACAGCTCACAGGACGTGTCTGCAAATATGATGCGGGCAAATTGCAGGGAACGTGGTGCTATCGCAACCATGCCTGACACACCCGGTGTACTGGTCTTTATGTCGGGTCACGTAGGCGTGTACATCGGCAATGGTGAGGTCATCGAAGCTCGTGGACATGAGTTTGGTGTAGTCCAAACAAAACTCGCACTCAGACCTTGGAAGTGGTGGGGCAAGTGCCCTTATCTCACTTATCTGGACAAAGCTCCCGCAATCACTATTGACGGTGCAACCGCCACAAAGCCCGGCACATCATCTGCTATTGGCATCGGCAAGAAGGTAACTGTTAAGAAAGGCACCTGGAATGTCAGAAAGCTTCCCTCTGCCGATGCCGCTGTGATAGCCCAGGTCAATGGCGGACAGGTGCTTAGTGTCGCCACAGGCTGGTCATATGTGCCTGCTTTAGGCGGCTGGATATCGGATAAGGGCTTGGAATAAGAAAGGAGATCATCATGGATAATATTAAAAGATGGTTTATAGCCATTGGTGCGGCGTTGTCAAGCTGGCTCGGACTGCTTTACGTGCCGATGATAGTGCTGATACTGTGCAACATCATTGACTATGGCACGGGCCTGTGTGCCGCAAAGTACCGTCAGGAGACTGTATGCTCGTACAAATCAATTCGTGGTATCGCTAAGAAAATATGTATGTGGCTGTTGGTTGCGGTAGGCGCTATACTGGACTGGCTGTTATCTTTTGCCGCTGCGAATATAGGGGTAACGATACCGTTTCATTTTCTTGTTGCATCGGTGGCGGCTGTTTGGCTCATCGCCAACGAGCTCATATCTATACTGGAGAACGTTAAGGACATCGGTGCACCTCTGCCGCCATTTTTGCTCAAGTTGGCGAAAAACATAAAATCAAAGACGGAAGAGGCTGCTGATATGCAGATAGGTTCAAAAGAGGATAAATAAAATTTTCTCCCGCTCTCGTTTGAGGGCGGGAGATTTCTTGTTTAGGGAAAAGTAAAAGCGCCGAGAAGTTATTCCCGACGCTTTTTGATTACCATACAGCCGCATATTATCGAAAC
>ENA-UOJT01001429-UOJT01001429.1-human-gut-metagenome-genome-assembly--contig:-C15-NODE-1429-length-15561-cov-6.518767_pt1 | contig 15561 bp, 9 predicted proteins | sample MGYA00242357_ERZ723904 | MGnify/ENA metagenome assembly ERZ723904 | reverse complement strand
AATAAGCATTGATAATTTTCCTGTTTTAGTTTAATATTAAATAAGTAAAACTGGCCTTAAAAGGAGATCCTCATGAATATCATAGAAGAAAAGTGGGACAGTGTTGTGGATACCCTCAGTACAGAATTCGGATTTTCCCCAATTTCCATCAACACCTGGATCAAACCACTTCAAGTACAAAGATATGACAGTGACGAAGGCACTCTTTTTATTTATGTCCCGATTGATGAAATGGGTATTAACGAGGATTTCATTAATTCCTATATAAATAAGAAGTTTACAACTCCGCTCCGTTCTACGATTGCAGAGCTTACAGGACTGGACTGCACCAAGATCGTGTATACTGTAGAACAAAATGTTGTAAAAGAAGCGGATTCCTCTTCGAATACTGACAATTCTTTCAATAATATATTAGAAAAAGCAAATTTAAATCCGGAATATACCTTTGAAAACTTCGTTGTCGGAAGCAACAACAAATTTGCACACGCTGCATCTTTGGCAGTTGCCGAATCCCCGGGCGAAATCTACAATCCCCTCTTCCTCTACGGAGGTGTTGGACTGGGGAAAACCCATCTGATGCACTCGATCGCACACTTTATCCTGGAAAATAATCCACAGACCAGAGTACTTTATGTAACGAGTGAATCCTTTACGAACGAACTGATTGAAGCGATCCGAAACGGCAATAATACTGCTATGACAAAATTCCGTGAAAAGTACCGTAATATCGACGTTCTGCTGATCGACGATATCCAGTTTATCATCGGAAAAGAGTCCACACAGGAAGAGTTTTTCCACACGTTTAACGACCTGCATGGTGCGAAAAAGCAGATCATCATTTCATCCGATAAACCGCCGAAAGAGATCGCAACGCTGGAAGGAAGGCTGAAATCCCGCTTTGAATGGGGCCTGATCGCAGATATTTCTTCCCCGGATTATGAGACAAGGATGGCAATCCTCCGCAAAAAAGAAGAACGTGATTCCAAAGAAAAAGGTTACCATCTGGATGATGAAGTCATTCAGTATATTGCTACCAATATCAAGTCTAATATCCGTGAACTCGAAGGTGCACTGAACCGGATCACTGCAATGAGCAGTCTTGAACACCGCGAAATTACAGTAGAACTGGCACAGGAAGCCTTAAAGGATATGATTTCACCGAACGCAAAACGAGAAATCACCCCGGATCTGATCCTTCTGACCGTTGCAGAACACTTTCATATCAAAACAGATGATATAAAAGGTTCCAAACGAAGTGCTGATATCGTGATTCCAAGGCAGATTGCCATGTATCTGTGCCGTGAAATGACCAGCACACCGCTCAAAGCGATCGGAAAACTGATGGGAAACCGCGATCATACGACCGTACTTCATGGAGTTGAGAAAATTTCGAAAGAAATTGAGACTTCCGATGATCTGAAAAACACGATAGATATCATTAAAAAGAAACTGAATCCAAACTAGACGGCCGAAAAAGCATCGTCTTTTTATTTGTGCACAAAATAATGTGGATATGTGTTGGATACTGTGTGAATAACTTTAGCCAATTTCTGAGGATGTTAATAACCCACCGGTTTTCCTCAGAAATTTGTTGACTTTTCACCAGTTTATCAAACCTGTTTTTTCCCTTAAATTCAAGGATTTTGGGAGTTATTCACATATTCACATCCCCTACGGCGGCTACTGCGGATTTTCTCTTTAATTTATCTCATTTAACCCACAAAGGAGTTATCAACACAATGAAATTAGTATGCTCAAAAAGTAATCTTTTAAAAAGTGTGAATATTGTTCTGAAAGCAATCCCAGGAAAAACAACCATGCCTATCCTGGAATGTATTTTGATTGATGCATCCACAAACAATATTAAATTTACAGCCAACGATATGGAACTTGGAATTGAAACCATCGTTGACGGTACCATTCTGGAAAAAGGAATTGTTGCAATTGATGCAAAAATTTTCTCTGATATCATTCGTAAACTTCCTGATAATGATGTTACGATTGAAACAGACGGAAATCTGACGACTACCATCACCTGTGAGAAGGCAAAATTCAGCATCAGCGGTCAGTCCGGGGAAGAATTTTCCTATCTTCCTTATGTAGAAAGAGATAATCGTATTGTTGTCTCTCAGTTTACATTAAAAGAGGTGATTCGTCAGACTATTTTCTCAATCGCAGCCAATGAAAACAATAAGATGATGACCGGCGAATTATTCGAAGTCAAAGGCGATATGCTGCGTGTAGTATCCCTGGATGGACACCGCATAAGTATACGGAAAATTGAATTAAAAGAGGAATATTCTGATATCAAAGTTGTCGTTCCTGGAAAGACACTTATCGAAATCAGTAAGATTTTATCAGGCGAAACCGAAGATGAAGTCAGTATTTTCTTTACAAAAAATCATATTGTCTTTGAATTTGATGATACCGTTGTTGTGTCACGTCTGATTGAGGGTGAATATTTCCGCATTGATCAGATGCTTTCCAGTGACTACGAAACCAAGATTCAGGTAAATAAAAAAGAGCTTCTGGACTGTATTGACCGTGCGACACTTCTGGTAAAAGAAAGTGATAAAAAACCGATCATTCTTTCAATCACAGATGATAATATTGAACTTAAGATTCAGTCTCAGATCGGTTCCATGGATGAAGAAATTGACATCAATAAAGAAGGCAAGGACATTATGATCGGATTTAATCCGCGATTTCTGATCGATGCTCTTCGTGTTATTGATGATGAAACGGTTGATATTTATCTGATGAACCCGAAAGCACCATGCTTTATCAGAGACGAACAGCAATCTTATATATATTTGATCTTGCCGGTTAATTTTATGGCATAAGGAGTGAAAGTTTATGGAAACAATTAAATTAAGAGATGAGTTTATCAAACTTGGTCAGGCATTGAAAGCAGCAGGTTTTGTAGAGTCCGGCGTGGACGCAAAATATGCCGTTCAGGATGGTCTTGTGAAGGTAAACGGCCAGACAGAAACACAGCGGGGCAAGAAACTGCATGCCGGCGATGTGGTAGAATATGATGGTCAGACTGTAAAAATTACAGATTGATGGAATGATAGTAAAATCTTTGAAGCTGAATCAGTTCCGCAATTATGAGTCGCTGCAGTTGTCTTTTGATAAGGGAACGAATCTTTTCTATGGGAACAATGCCCAGGGGAAGACCAATATTCTCGAAGCGGTATATCTATGCGGAACGACGAAATCCCATAAGGGAAGTAAAGACAGGGAAATGATCCATTTTGGTGAGGAAGAAGCTCATATACGGATGGCGATCAGCAGAAGCCAGAGTGCTTATGAGATCGATATGCATCTGAAAAAGAACCGGCCGAAGGGCATTGCAGTCAACGGCGTGCCGATCCGAAAGGCGGCAGAGCTGCTTGGAATCGCAAACTTCGTTTTTTTCTCACCGGAGGATCTTGGTATCATTAAAAACGGACCGGCGGAGCGGCGGCGTTTTATTGATATGGAACTTTGTCAGCTGGATAAGCTTTACTTACACGAGCTTTCCAATTACAATAAAGTGATCATACAGAGAAATAAGCTGCTGAAAGAGTGTTCTTTTAACAGTCAGTATGAAGAAATGCTGGATATATGGGATATGCAGCTGGTAAAATATGGAAAAAAGCTGATCGAATCAAGGGAGCGGTTTGTCGAAGAGCTTGGCGTGATCGTAGCAGAGATACATAGAAATCTGACGGGCGGCAGAGAAGAGCTGATGGTCCGTTATGAGAAAAATGTTTCTGCGGACGAATTCGAAAGAAAACTTCGGACTTCCAGGAAACGGGATCTGAAGGTGAAAATGAGCATGACAGGTCCTCACAGGGACGATCTGCTTTTTGAAGTAAAGGGTGTAGATATCCGCAGATTTGGATCGCAGGGGCAGCAGAGAACGGCTGCACTTTCGCTGAAACTTGCGGAGATCGAACTGGTAAAAAGAGCGATCAAAGATACGCCGGTACTGCTTCTGGATGATGTACTTTCCGAACTGGACAGCAGCAGGCAGCAGTATTTATTAGACAGTATACATGATATACAGACGTTGATCACCTGTACGGGGATTGATGATTTTATAGAAAACAAGTTTCAGTTGAACAAAGTTTTTCATGTTGCAGACGGTGTTGTTTGCGAAGGATGAAAAGAAAAGACAGGAGGTTACTATGGGCACAGAGAGCAATGCAGAATACGGTGCAGATCAGATTCAGATATTGGAAGGTCTTGAGGCTGTACGAAAGAGACCGGGTATGTATATCGGCAGTACATCGTCCAGAGGTCTTCATCATCTGGTTTATGAGATTGTAGATAATGCAGTTGATGAAGCTCTTGCGGGGTATTGTGATACCATCCAGGTAACGATAAATAAAGATAATTCCGTAACAGTCATTGACAATGGACGAGGCATTCCGGTCGGAATCAACCACAAAGCAGGTATTCCGGCGGTAGAAGTCGTGTTTACGATCCTGCATGCCGGCGGAAAATTCGGCGGTGGCGGATACAAAGTTTCCGGTGGTCTGCATGGTGTAGGTGCGTCTGTTGTAAATGCACTTTCTACACATCTTGAAGTTACGATTTACCATGAAGGTAGAATTTATCGTCAGCGATATGAAAGAGGAAAAGTAGTATATAAATTAAAAGTGATCGGAGAATGTGATCCAAAGAAAACAGGTACAACGGTTACATTCCTGCCGGACAGCGAAATTTTTGAAGAAACAGTTTTTGATTTTAATGTGCTTAAACAGAGACTTCGTGAGATGGCATTTCTTACAAAAAATATCAAGATTGTTTTAAGAGATGACCGTCCGGAAGAACCAATCGAAAAGACGTTCCATTATGAGGGCGGTATCAAGGAGTTTGTGACTTACCTGAATAAAGGCAAGACACCGCTTTACCCGGATATTATTTACTGTGAAGGAATGAAGGATAATATTTATGTGGAAGTTGCCATGCAGCACAACGATGGATACACCGAAGGTTCCTACAGTTTTGTAAATAACATCACGACTCCGGAAGGCGGAACCCATCTGACTGGTTTTAAAAATGCACTGACAAAGACTTTTAATTCTTATGCGAGACTGAATAAACTGATCAAGGACACCGAGACACTTTCCGGTGATGATATCCGTGAAGGTCTTACCGTGATCGTAAGCATCAAGATTGAAGATCCGCAGTTTGAAGGTCAGACCAAGCAGAAACTGGGCAACAGTGAGGCACGAGGTGCTGTTGACAATATTGTTTCCGAGCAGCTGATGATCTATCTGGAACAGCATCCGCAGGTTGCAAAAATGATCCTTGAGAAATCTATCATGGCTCAGAGAGCGAGAGAGGCAGCCAGAAAAGCAAGAGATCTGACCAGAAGAAAATCTGCACTGGAAGGAATGTCTCTTCCTGGAAAACTGGCAGACTGTTCAGACAAAGATCCGAAAAACTGTGAAATCTATATTGTTGAGGGAGATTCTGCCGGTGGTTCTGCAAAGACAGCGAGAAGCCGTGCAACCCAGGCAATCCTGCCGCTTCGCGGAAAAATCCTGAATGTGGAGAAAGCAAGACTTGACCGTATTTATGCAAATGCGGAGATCAAGGCGATGATCACTGCGTTCGGAACCGGTATCCACGAAGATTTCGATATTTCAAAACTGCGTTATGACAAGATCATCATTATGACCGATGCCGATGTTGATGGTGCACATATTAGTACACTGCTTTTGACATTCCTGTACCGTTTCATGCCGGATCTGATCAAAGAAGGACATGTATATCTGGCACAGCCACCACTGTATAAACTGGAGAAAAATAAAAAAGTCTGGTATGCGTACAGCGATGAGCAGCTGGCAGCGATCCTGGGAGAAGTCGGACGAGACCAGAACAACAAGATCCAGCGTTACAAAGGTCTTGGAGAGATGGATGCAGAGCAGCTCTGGGAAACTACCATGGACCCGGAAAAACGAGTGCTCCGCCGTGTTGTTATGGATAACGAAAATTCTTCAGAGCTGGATGTTACCTTTACAACGCTGATGGGCGATCAGGTAGAACCAAGAAGAGAATTTATTGAAGAGAATGCTCAGTTTGTAAAAAATCTGGATATTTAGTGCTCGGAAGTAGGAGGAAAAACTGTTGGAAGACAATATTTTTGATAAGATACATGACGTGGATTTGAAAAAGACCATGGAAGAATCTTATATCGATTATGCAATGAGCGTTATTGCAGCACGTGCATTGCCGGATGTAAGAGACGGTCTGAAGCCGGTGCAGCGAAGAGTTTTGTATTCCATGATCGAACTGAATAACGGACCTGACAAGCCGCACCGTAAATGTGCACGTATTGTCGGTGATACCATGGGTAAATATCATCCACATGGAGACAGCTCCATCTACGGAGCACTGGTAAATATGGCTCAGGACTGGTCAACCAGATATCCGCTGGTAGACGGCCACGGAAACTTTGGTTCTGTCGATGGCGACGGAGCTGCTGCCATGCGATATACTGAGGCACGTCTGAGCAAAATTTCCATGAAAATGCTTGCAGATATCGATAAAAATACGGTAGATTTTTCACCGAACTTCGATGAAACGGAGAAAGAGCCAGATGTACTTCCGGCAAGATTTCCGAATCTTCTGGTAAATGGTACGACCGGTATCGCCGTAGGTATGGCAACGAACATTCCGCCGCATAATCTGCGTGAAGTTGTAAAAGCCGTTGTGAAGATCATCGACAACCGCATTGAAGAAGGCAGAGAGACGGAGATCGAAGAAATCCTGGATATCGTAAAAGGTCCGGATTTCCCGACCGGTGCAATGATCCTCGGAACAAGAGGAATCCAAGAAGCTTACCGCACAGGACGCGGCAAGATCCGTGTGCGTGCCGTAACAGAAATCGAATCCATGCCAAACGGCAAGAGCCGTATTCTGGTATCGGAGCTGCCGTACATGGTAAACAAGGCCAGACTGATCGAAAAAATGGCAGAACTGGTACGTGATAAAAAGATTGACGGAATCACAGCGATCACAGATGAATCAAGCCGTGAAGGTATGCGTATCAACATTGAGCTTCGAAGAGATGTCAACGCAAATGTCGTACTGAATCAGCTTTTCAAACATACACAGCTCCAGGATACCTTTGGTGTGATTATGCTCGCACTGGTAAACAAAGAGCCGAAAGTTCTGAATCTTCTGGAGATGCTCCAGCATTATCTGAGACATCAGGAAGATGTTGTTACAAGACGTACACAGTACGAACTCAACAAAGCAGAAGAACGTGCACATATCTTAAAAGGTCTGCTGATCGCACTGGATCATATTGATGAAGTCATCAGCATTATCCGTGCATCCAGAACAGCAGCACTTGCAAAAGAAGCATTGATGACACGTTTTGAACTTTCCGATGCACAGGCACAGGCGATCGTAGATATGCGTCTGCGTGCACTGACCGGTCTGGAAAGAGAGAAGATCGAAGCAGAGTATGAAGCTCTGATGGCAAAGATCAAGGAGTTGAGAGCCATTCTGGCAGACGAAAATCTTCTGCTTGGCGTGATCAAAACAGAGATCATGGAAATCGCAGATAAGTATGGTGATGAGAGAAGAACTTCCATTGGATTTGATATGTATGATATTTCTACAGAAGATCTGATCCCGCGTGAAAATGTTGTGATCGCCATGACAAAACTTGGTTATATTAAACGTATGAGTGTTGACAATTTCAAGGCTCAGAACCGCGGTGGCAAGGGCATCAAGGGTATGCAGACCATCGAAGATGACTACATCGAAGAACTGCTGATGATGAATACACATCACTATCTGATGTTCTTTACCAACACCGGAAAAGTATACCGCCTGAAAGGATATGAAATTCCGGAAGCCAGCCGTACGGCAAGAGGAACGGCGATCGTCAATCTGCTCCAGCTCGCACCGGAAGAAAAGATCACGGCGATGATCCCGGTCAAAGAGTACAAGCAGGGCAAATACCTGTTTATGGCAACCAGAAAGGGTATTGTGAAAAAGACACCGCTTCTGGATTATGCAAACGTAAGAAAGACAGGACTTGCAGCCATCAGCCTGCGTGAAGATGATGAACTGATCGAAGTCAAGCTGACCAACAACAAAAAAGATATTTTCCTGGTAACAAAATACGGTCAGTGTATCCGCTTCCCGGAGACCGATGTCCGCAGCATGGGACGTACGGCGATGGGAGTCATCGGCATGCAGCTCAATGACGGCGACGAAGTCATTGGTATGCAGCTCAATACACAGGGAGATCACCTTCTGATCGTATCTGCAAACGGCATGGGAAAACTGACCTCGATCGATGAGTTCAAGAGCCAGAACCGCGGTGGTAAAGGTGTGAAATGTTATAAGATTATGGAGAAGACAGGAAACGTGATCGGTGTTAAGAACCTCCATATGGATGACGAGATCATGATGATCAATACCGAAGGCATTGTCATTCGTATGATGTGCAGCGACATTTCCGTTCTTGGACGTGTGACATCCGGTGTGAAACTTATGAATCTTTCGGAGAACGTATCTGTGGCAAGTATTGCGAAAGTCCGTGAAACTTCAGCAGACAGCGAAGATATCATCAAAAAAATCGAAGACGAAATGATCGAAGATGAGAAAAACGACGAAGAAATCAAAAACGAAGAGACAACACAGGAGTAATCAAACTGGAGGAAGACCATGATTTTGCGAAGAATGCTTGCAATCTGGATTTCAAAAGCAACATGTGTAGTATGTAAACTTGCCGGCAAACAGGGGGTAACCCTGGCCGGCAAAATTGCACTTAAAATAGATCCGAAAATCCTGATGGAACTTTCCGGGCAGGTGAGGAAAAAGATTTTTATCACCTGCGGAACAAACGGAAAGACGACAACTAATAATCTGCTCTGCTCGGCAATCGAGGCAGAAGGTGAGAAAGTGATCTGCAACCACACCGGTTCCAATATGCTCAACGGTGTCATATCGGCATTCGTGCTGGCAGCAAAATGGAACGGAAAACTGGATGCGGATTATGCGTGTATTGAGATTGATGAGGCATCAACAGTAAGAGTTCTGCCGTATTTTAAACCGGACTATATGATTTTGACCAATCTTTTCCGGGATCAGCTCGACCGTTACGGGGAGATTGATATTACGATGGAACTGCTCAAAAAAGCCATGCATATGGCTCCTGATATGACACTTGTCGTAAATGGCGATGATGCACTTTCGGCATTTCTTGCAAAAGATTCCGGTAACAAATATGTTACGTTTGGTATCGGAAAGCAGCGTCAGCAGGAAAAAGAAAATGCAAGAGAGATCCGGGAAGGTCAGTTCTGCAAATGCTGCGGAGAAAAGCTGAATTACCATTTTTACCATTACAGTCAGCTTGGGGATTATGAGTGTCCGAACTGCGGATTTAAAAGACCGAAGCTCGATTTTGATGCTGAAAACGTAAAAAGCGGTGGAAAACTTTCCTTCGATGTGGATAACAGAAAAATAAAAGCCAACTACCGTGGATTCTACAACGTTTATAATATTCTGGCAGCCTATGCAGCAGCTCGCACAGCCGGTCTGGAATTAAAGAATTACAACAAAGTGCTGGCAGACTACAATCCGCAGAACGGACGTATGGAGCATTTTCACATCAAAAATACCGATGTTCTGCTGAACCTTGCAAAGAATCCGGCTGGATTTAACCAGAATATTTCCGCAGTGCAGGAAGATGACAAACCGAAAGATATCATCGTGCTGATCAACGATAAAGATCAGGATGGTACGGATATTTCCTGGCTCTGGGATGTGGATTTTGACCGTTTTCAGGATATGAATGCAGCGTCGATCACGGTCAGCGGAATCCGATGCCAGGATATGCGTCTGCGTCTGAAATATGTTGATATTCCATCCAGGCTGGAACCGGATGTAGAAAAGGCAATCCGCAGCCGCATTGCAGACGGAACCGGAAATCTGTACGTGCTGGTAAATTATACGGCACTTTATGACACTCACAATATCCTGAAAAAATTAGAGCAGGAAAAAGCGTAGGAGGCGGCAGAAGCTATGAAAATTACAATCGGACATCTTTATCCGGATCTGTTGAACCTCTACGGAGACCGGGGAAATATCCAGTGCATGATGAAACGCTGCCAGTGGAGAGGCATTGAAGCAGAAACGCTGGAATTTAAACTGGAAGATGAAGTAGATTTTTCCAAACTGGATATTGTGCTGCTTGGAGGCGGTTCTGACCGTGAGCAGATGATCGTCTGCAAAAGACTGCAGCAGATCCAGAAAAACTTTAAAGATTATGTGGAAGACGGCGGTGTTGTGATCGCTGTCTGCGGTGGTTATCAGCTGCTTGGAGATTACTATCAGACGGACGAAGGCCGTATGGAAGGACTGCATTTGGTCAAACTCCACACGGAGCAGAAACCGGGAAGACTGATCAGCAATATCGTGCTGAAAAGTGATCTCTTTGATATGCCGGTCGTTGGATTTGAAAATCACGGCGGACGTACCGATATCGGTGATAACCAGCCGTTTGGCAAAGTCCTGTATGGTTCCGGAAACGACGGTGAATCTGGCTATGAAGGTATTGTATACAAGCATGTGATCGGCACCTATCTGCACGGACCACTGCTGCCGAAAAATCCACAGGTCTGTGACTGGCTGATTCAGAAAGCACTGGAGAGAAAATATGGAAAAGACATTGAGCTTCAACCACTGGATGATCAGGAAGAAAAAGAAGCAAACGCTTATATAGTAAACAGATTTGTAAAATAGAGTATCAAAAAATAACACACAAAAGAATAAATTTTATGATTTTCTGATACAAAACAGAAAATTACAGGGCAAAATAGATAGAAAAAAAGAATCTCTGAAAGCTGATTATTGGAAGGATGGATAAAAAATATTCCACTAATCAGCTTTTTTTAGTAAAAAATAGTTGAAAAAGAGTACTGAAAATGGTAGCATGAAATAGATATAGCTAATTTTTTTGTATAAGCAAATAAGGAGGGCTTTTATGAAATGGAAACAGTATTTAGCTGTCATGACAGCAGCTGCAATGGTTATTTCCGGACCTGCAGTACCGATGAGTCAGGTATTCGCAGCAGATGCAGTGGCAGCAGAAGGACAGGCAGATGAGGAAACAGTATATGAGTTGCCGGCAGATAGTAGTACACTGACGGTAGAGGCAGAGAATTTTACCATGCATCCGCTGAATGGCGATACTAAAAATCATGTACATGTAGAAGATGCCAGCTGGGCAAGTGGTGGCAAGATCGCAAACTGGTTTGAAAATGGAGATGCTATTTCCATGAAGTTCAATGCACCGGAAGCAGGTGAGTACAGCGTAACAGCTACTTACCGCAGCGGACGTACAGAGGGTGGTACACCAAATGCATTTGTATGGGAAGGCACCAACATTGAGAGCGGAAGCGTAGATGTTTATGGAGAACAAAATGCAACTACCACACATACGGTAACTTTTACAGTTAAAGTTACAAAAGCCGGACAGGGTGAACTGAGATTTACTGCTACAACTCCAAAAGTTGGACCGCAGGTAGATAAATTTGAATTTAAGAAAAAAGCAAACGTAGCTGTATCAGACGTTACACTTGATAAAGAAACAGCTGTTTTGAATAAAAAAGGTCAGACAGTACAGCTGACTGCAACCGTAGCACCGACAGATGCCAGCAATAAAAATGTAAGCTTTGCATCAAGTGATACAAAAGTGGCAACGGTTGATGCAAAAACAGGAAAAGTAACAGCAGTTGCAAATGGAATTGCGAATATTACAGTTACAACAGAAGACGGAAGCAAGACAGCAGTCTGCACCGTTACCGTAGATATCAAAGATACTACAGAGACAGAAGATGCAGAGGCACCAAAAACCTGGGGAGCAACACCAAATGATGAACAGCTCTGGTATATGAAACAGGGAACAGCCGCATTCTGTCACTTTGGACCGAATACTTTTAACAACGTTGAATGGGGCGAAAATTACGGAACAAAGAGTCCGGCAGAAATCTTCACACTTTCCGACGATTTTGATGCGGAAGAACTGGTAAAAACAGTAAAAGAAGCTGGATTCAGCCGACTGATGCTTACAGCAAAACATCACGATGGATTCTGTCTGTGGGCAAGTGATTATACAGACTATGATATCGCAAGCACCAACTACAAGGGTGGTAAGGGCGATATCCTGGAAGAGATTTCCGATGCTTGTACAAAGTACAACCTGGATATGGGACTTTACCTTTCTCCGTGGGATATCCATGAAGATAAATACGGATGCTTTGGTGATAACAACAACACCAAGAGCAACGAAGGAAAAGGTGAGTTTACAGACTATAACAAACTGTATACGACCTGGATCAGAGAAATCTGTACTGCAAAGAAAGCAGACGGAAGCTATAAATATGGTAACAATAACCCGAATCGTCGTTCCGACCGTTTTGTAGAATGGTGGATGGACGGTGCACAGGGAAGCGGAAGCCATGTACAGACTTACGACTGGACTGCTATCTTCAGTGCAATCCGTGATACAAACCCGAGTTGCCAGATTTTTGGTACACATGCAGCAGTAAAAGGTATCAATGCTTCTGATAAAGCACTGGCAAGCACCGGTGGTATCCACTGGATCGGTAACGAAAATGGAATTGCAGCCGATGAGACATGGGCAAAAGTAGATGCCGGAACAAGTTACGAAAATACAACGCTGTATCCTAGAGTAGACGGAGCTATCGTAGGAAAAGCAGATGGAGATCAGTGGTCTGTACCGGAAGTAGATACCAAGATGCTGGCTGGATGGTTCTGGAGAGATGCAGCAGGTGATAACACTTCAAAATCTGAAAAAGAACTGGCTGATATTTATTTCCGTACCGTAGGTCATGGTGCAGCACTGCTTCTGAACCTGTCTCCGAATAAAAAGGGAACCATCGGAACAGAACAGCTGAACCGTTTCAAAGAATTTGGAAACAATATCAAAGAAACTTTCAAAAATGATCTGACAAAAGTAAGCGGAGTAACAGCTACTGCAGATTCTACCTGGAAAGATTCCGATAAATACGGAGCAGCAAATGTTCTGGATACCATTCCAAACGGAGAAACATATGACAATACATACTGGGCACCGGCAGAAGGAAAGACAACAGGAAGTCTGGAAATCAACCTTGGCGGTGTGAAGAAATTTGATGTGGTATCCATCGAAGAATATATCCAGAAAGGACAGACCATTTCTTCCTTTACTGTAGAGTATAAGGATATCACAGGAAGATGGCATGATTTCGCAAGCGGAAAGACCATTTCTTCCAAACGTCTGTGCCGTGGTGAAACAGTAGAAGGTACTGCTGTACGCATCAACATTACCGGTGCAAAAGATACACCGAAGATCTGCAACGTAGGTGTATTTAAGGCAGCAAAAGGATTTGAAGTAGCTTCTTCAGGAAGCGATGCAAGCCTGCCGAGCAATCTGAAAAAAGTTTCTATCAATGATGCGACAAGAGAAGGAACTTGGAATTTTGAAGCAGATGAAGACGGAAATGCAAAAAGTTCTGCATGGGGTGATACAGCAGGGCTGGCAGCAACCTTTACCTTTACAGGAACAAAAGCATGGGTAGTTGGTACAGCAGATCCGAATCATGGTATGATGGATGTTTATATTGACGGAGAAAAGGTGGACAGCGTAAATACACAGCAGTCACCGAGAAAGATGGGAGCAATCCTGTATACAACTCCGGATCTTGAATATGGCACACATACGATTAAACTGGCACGTGTTACAAAAGCTCTTGGTATCAGTAAAATCTGGTATGCAGATGGTTCTGGTATCTTTACGATGAAACAGTCCGAGTACGATCTGATGTATGGCGGAACAACCGAAGTAGAGATCACACGTACAGGTGGCTCTAAGGGTGAAGTTACCGTAACTTACTCAACACAGTCCGCAGGAGCTGAGCAGGGTGTAAACTATACAGACCTTGCAGGAACTGTTACATTCAAAGATGGTGAAACATCTAAGAAGATCACTCTGACAGGTCTTGAGAATGAAAATCCGGACAGAATGATTGACGGAAAAGATTTCTATTTCACACTGATGGCATCTGACAATGGTTCCATTGGAAATGACAGTTATGCACATGTAGTCCTGTATAATGCAGACGTAACAAAAGTTGCAGAGAGAATCGAAGCAATGGATCTTACAGGCTATACAGCAGAAAGTGTTAAAGTATTAAATGATGCAATGAGCGAAATGAAAGCACTTGGAACAACTGCAACAAAAGATCAGGTCAAAGCTGCAGTTAAAAAAGTTCTGGATGCAAAGAATGCACTGAGAGCAGCAGATGAAAATAATCCGGCATATGAAGCAGTAACAGGAGTGAGCCTTGATAAAACAACTGCAAAACTGACAGAAAAAGGTCAGACAGTAGAACTGAAGGCAACGGTAGCACCGGCAACTGCAAGCATTAAAGCTGTAAACTTTGCAACAAGTAATGCAGCCGTAGCAACCGTAGATGCAAACGGAAAAGTAACAGCAGTAGCAAATGGAACAGCAACGATTACTGTAACAACGGAAGACGGAAACAAGACAGCAACCTGCACTGTTACTGTAGAAATTCCGAAGACACCAGATCCGACACCGACGCCAGTACCGGCAGATTTGGTTGAGAAAGTAAATAATGAAATTGTAGCTGCTGCTAATAAAAAAGAAAATGATTACACAGCAGATTCCTGGATTGCATATAAGAAAGCTCTGGAAGCAGCAACAAAAGTAGCAAAAGATGAAAAGGCAACGAAAGCAGACTTAGAGAAGGCACTTGCAGATCTGCAGACAGCAGCAGCTAAACTTCAGAAAAAAGCACCTGAGCCGGAAACTCCGTCAACCGATTCCAAAAATCCAACTGTTGGAACAGAAGCAAAGGTAGGAAAAGGTATCTATCGTGTAACAAGCGCAAAGAAAAAGACAGTAGTTCTGGTAAAACCGCGTAAAGCCAACAATACAAGCTTTAACGTACCAAAGAGCGTAAAACTGGCAAACGGAAGATACAAAGTCGTTGGAATTGAAAAGAATGCATTTAAGAACAACAGAAAACTGAAGAAAGTTGTCATCGGAAGTCAGGTAACAAAGATCGGTGCAAATGCATTCAGCGGAGCTAAAAATCTGAAGACTATTACAATCAAATCCAAATCTCTGAAGAGCGTTGGAAAAAATGCATTTAAGGGTATCCATAAGAACTGCAAGATTAAAGTTCCAGCTAAGAAATTAAACAGCTACAAGAAACTTCTGAGTAAAAAAGGTCAGAAAGCAAGCGTAAAAATTACAAAATAAACCAGAGTTAAGAACATTGATTCTGAAATAAAAAGCGGTTAAAAAGAGGTGCCACAAAGGTGATAAAACACCGGAGTGGCACCTCTTTAATATGAGCAAAAAGGTTATGTATTTATGTTTTCTGGAAATTCCGCTATTTCGCATGCCTCTTTTTCTGAAAAGCCTTTTTCAATGAAGTAAAAATAATTTGTAAACTGTGAGCTTTAAAAAGCAAAAAAAGTATATGAGCTTTAAAAAGCAAAAAAAGT
>ENA-UOJT01001422-UOJT01001422.1-human-gut-metagenome-genome-assembly--contig:-C15-NODE-1422-length-15588-cov-7.884311_pt1 | contig 15588 bp, 10 predicted proteins | sample MGYA00242357_ERZ723904 | MGnify/ENA metagenome assembly ERZ723904 | reverse complement strand
AGGCCCGGATGGTTTCCGAAAGATCCACATTATAAGGATAGTAATATTCAGAACTGTTAAAATCCCGTTCCAACCAGGGACATCCCCAGTATTCACGACTGCCATACACACTTCCCGGTTCGAACGCTGCCGAATAATAAGATATGGGAGCACAAATAACATCTTCGGGCAGACTATTCACTGATTCCGGGGTCAGCCCCCACCCCGATACAGCTATACGGGTAGAAGGCGACATCCGCTTCATCTCTTCATAGAATCCATCAAAAACTCTCCGCCAGCGGGCATAAAAAGCTTCATTCTTCTGCCCTTCAGACTGGAAACAAAGCAGATAATCCAATTCTGGATATTCACAGGCAATTTCTGTAACCTGTGCCTTAATTACTTCTCTATTATCCGGCTCAGTCTGATATTCCGGCAAGAGGACATCGATATCCAATCCTAAGCCTATTTTCACACCACGCAAATGTGCATAAGCGATCACCTTGCGGAATATAGTTGCTCCTTTCTCTTTGATCTGGCTATTCGTCAGCGTTTCATTATGTAACCCATAATCAGCTCCAAAATCATAGTCATCATAAATCCCGGATGCTCCAAAAAGATATTCATTGACATCCCATCCGGGGCAACACCATCCGTGTCCGGTCTTTATGGTAGGCATCCATCCACGTGACAAATGCCCTTTATACTCAAAATTATGAAACAATTCATTATGCCCGCAAAACCCGTTATAATTATGAATCATAATAAAATTCATCCGCATCCGCGCAGCCTGATCTATGATGTAACGCCAATCATCCCATGAATAAATCGTAGCCGATTGCGGAAAATTAGTCCAGGGAAGAAATCCGCGAACGGTCATTGTCGGCGTACGTTCATCCCGGATAAACGGTAACTTTGTCTGCGGCTTTTTTTATCGGGATACACATCCCCGTTCATATAGAAACGCATTCCTAAATGATCCTCCAATAACCCATATACGCCATAAAGCAGTCCACTGGCATCCGCACCGGCAATAACCACCAGTTGCCTGCCTTTTTCCTTCACTGTCCGAATGACATACCCCTGTGCTCCGGGCACTGATGCCAGAGACAGCACTCCATTGTCTTTCCAAGAAGTCATCAACGGATGATCCAGTCTTGTAAGCACAAATTCCGTTTTCCTGTCCGGCACCTCTCCATGTCCGACAGATAATAGCCGCCCGGACAACTGATAGTAATATCGTTGAAGCTCTGCTGCCGCATATTCTTCGACCGGTGTACCCGAAGTAACCAATAAAATCTGTGCTTTGATTGTCGATGCTGTCATTGCCAGAATCAAAACAGCCAGCAGGTGATATGCCATTCGTCTCATTTCTATTTTATTTTATTTTCCAGATAAGTTTTAAGTTCATTGTATTCACGCCACACACGCTGGTTCAAAGAGCTAAGAACGCCCAGTTCTCCACGTGAATGAACCCGTTTCACATAAGTATCGAACATCTCTTTGATTGGTGCTGAAAGCAATAACCGGTATGCATCCGCATATTCCTGTGAAGCATCTATTTTCTCACCTTGCGCTTCTTTCTTCTTTAAGGTAAAAGCAGGCATCATAGCCTGATCCACCTCTCCCAAGAAAAGTTCAAAACGAAACATTGCTATGAAACGTTCCAGATTATCCCGCTGCTCCCCTTTTAACTTTTTCAATAATGATTCTCCGGAAGACACCAGTTCTTTCCGTATCCGCACATTATTTTCGTCCAGCAGTCCCCATTCCGGAGTATAGGCGTAAAACTCCGGCGAAGGCACATTCCACTGAATTTGTTTCCGATCCATTCCGGCAAGCAACGGAGTCATTTTTTTAGCCGCATCTTTTCCGAACTCCTCCGTCAGAAATCTGTCATACAACTGCTCCACACTTTCTTTGGCATCTTTATCCGAAGCAAAATGGGCAAACGTTCGGAAATTAAAACGAGGTTCCTCCGTACGCCAGTGGATAGCAACCACTCCGTCCAGATTCTGTTTAGCGGCAAGTTTCACATGTTCACGCATCATATAGACCCTTGGCTGAAAATGCCACAACTGGTGATCGCCTTCCAACCAGGGAACTGCCCATACATTACGGTTCCGGGCAATCTCTCCCAAAAACTCCGGTTGTGGACTTTTCCCCAGATCCGGATTGAGACAACTGAAAATAATATCTTTGGGCAAAGCTCTGTCCAATCCTTTCAGCAATGAAGGTAACTGATGTCCTCCTCCCCAGCCACCAAGGATCAATTTGGCATGCGAACCCTTTGATTTCAGATAATCATAAGTCAGTTTCATATATTCCAGCGCCCACACTCCGACAAAACGGGCCGATGAATCGGCCGCTTCCTCAAAGAAGCTTTCATTTTCCCGATAAGCACGGGCAAAAGGTGCATTCCGCAATGCTTTCTGAGTATCGACTCCCATAAACGAATGTTCATTCAGCCACATCCAGATGTAATCAATATCCGGATAAGCTTTCAGGATATCATCAATTGCAGCATAATGTATCTCGGCTGCTATCTGGCTTTTCGGATTCGGAATCATATTCGATTCACCCAGCCAATAGAAACAGTCTCCGGCTACATTCAAAGAAAAGTATTCGGGAGGAATCACTCCGAATTCAAATCCCATAGCCATACGAATTCCCCGTTCATGTGCCATTTTCAATACATCACGCATCAGCCCCTGGGCCTTTTCGTAATGCTCCCGGGGAGAGTACGAGGTAACCGAACCGTCATTACCGAAAGCTTCTGCCCCTGCAGGTAAGTGGAATGCTTTTCCCGTATCATAAGCAAAGTCTTTCACAGCCATCGGCAGATAGCCCCAACGTGCAGTCAGAGAATTATCAAAACAGGCTTGAGGAAGAATATTCTTATATTCTATTTTTATCATAGGTTCCACATAAGTGGCATAACGCTCACCACCCCCCGTATAATTGTGGAAACCAATGAAGTTGATACCATTTTTCTGACATTCATCCAGATAATTCCGGTAATCTGACAAGTTCCATGAAGTAGGTCCTGACAAGAAATTATGCCAGGGAAGTACCCCCCTGATATTAAATTTCTCCTGTGCCTGTATCCCCAGACAGAAGAACAAACCGATAAACAAATATTGAATTTTCCGCATTGTCATTCTTTTTTTATTCATATTGCGGAGTGAGTTAAAAAGAGGGATAGTTATAAGAAAACTGCCCCTCTTTTACCAACTCTACCCTACATCAGGCAGTCAATAAACTACCTTTCACTAAACACACCTTAATCTTTGGGAACAATACGGAAATTATCAAAGCAGATATCCGTATCTTCCGCCCAACTATTACCCATAATCTGTAAAACTCCATCATTAGGAATGTCCCCTTTCCACATTTCTCCCAGGTCAATAGAAACCGTTTTCCACTCTCCGTTCGTATTCAAGGCGAGTCCCGATGCAAAAGGTTCCCAATCGTAATTAATCTGCGAGAAGTAAAATCGGATCTGTCTTTTGGTCAATGGCTTGATTGTATTTACTTCAAACTTCAGCAAATATTTATCCTGATCGGCAATAACCTCGGGAAAGTATTCGACAGCACACTGTGCAATAGTAGTCACCTCGTTCCAGTCCCAATCATTCGCATCTCCCTTATTAATCTTGAAACGGGAGAATTGTCCGCTGTACGGAGCAGGAACGGGACCATTTATCACATATTTACCACCTCCCCAACCGGTGAACGGGTCAAAGTCACACAGCATATTGCCCTTTTCCATATATTTACCGGGAACCATGACTTCTCCACAAACCGGGCTGACTAATTTAATTTTTGAACCTATTACGGCATCCTCCGGCAACACAAAACTCAGACTGTTACCGGTTGCTTTTGTTATCTCCGCTTCTTTTCCACCAAAGAACAGCTGCCCCGATTCGGTCGTTATCTCATAAAGATCAAAATAATCGCCAACCACCTGCATCGTATCACCTGCCGGCGTAAATTCATTGAACATACCGTTCACCTCCAATTCAGGAATAAACACCGATATCGGAGTAGTTACGGTAGAATTTCCGTTTCCTAAAGTTATCAGGTTATTTACCTCTCCCGGAATTACCCTGGGGATCGGAAAAGTTATTTCTCCGGAAGTGATATACGCATCTCTCAAATCAACCTGTACATCATTTACCAGAATCGAATTAACAGCATTCAATCCTGTACCTTGCACAATGATATATTGTGCAAGATTAGCCTGATCGATCCCCTGTTCGCGATCGAGTACCGTAGATACCCGGGTGACAGCCAGAGGGGCATATTCCACTTCATCATCTTTACACGATGCAAACAGACCACAGCCCAGAATCACCCATACGAATAAAATATATCTAAATGTTTTCATTGTATCTTCAATTTTAAATGTTACGAATGTATTCATTACCATCCCGGATTGTTAGAATCAATCTTATCATTAGAATTCACCTCACTGGTAGGTATCGGATATAGAAGATTACGCTCCAAACGACGTTTAGTCACATTATGCTCATCCATATCGATGGCATTCATCACATCCAGATAGATACCCCAACGGAAAAGATCATAACGGCGGTCAGCTTCATAGGCCAATTCACGGGCACGCTCTTCCAATACAGCCGAACGGAATTCATCCTGATTCATTCTGGAGAACGGAGTGGCATGGGCACGCGTACGAATACGGTTCACCTGATTATAGGCCTCAGCGTCCGGTCCGCCATTCAATTCATTGACAGCCTCAGCATAAATCAACATTATATCCGGCAAACGGAGCAACGGAAAGTGAAAATCACTGTTTTTTTGTTTCCGGTCTGTAACAAAAGTAAATTTCGTCAATTTCGCCAATGTCCACCCCTGACCTTCATGATAGACTTCCGTACCATCAAAAGCATTGCCCTGACTGTCATATACCTCCTTATTCTCTACTTTATCTGCATACCAACGGGGATAATAGTTATAGATAACCTTACCATTGGATATTCCATCCGACGCATATCGGTGAATAACTCCATCGACAATACGCGTATCCTGTTCTTCGAAAAGCAGATACCAGTGATCGCGCATACCATACCAGTTACCTTCCATCGTACCGTCTTCTTTGAAAATGCCCACATAATCCTGACAGATCGTGTTTCCAAAGTCCTTATCACCGCTGATGGCCTGTGCCATCCAGATGTGTTCTCCCTTATTACGGTTTCCTATGGCCCATACGTCCATATAATTATCAAACAGGGTATATTCGTTTATCACCTCCCAAGCTTTGTCACGTGCCAACGCATAATACTTGGCCGGATCAAAAGACTCATAACCTGCAACAGTCTTTGCAATGTGCGTGATAGGTTGTGGTTCAAATATATTCGGATCTCCTCCCTTAACCACGATAGGCACACCGGACATCGCCCCGGAAGCCATAGTAACATATACTTTCGCCAATAACGCTTTGGCAGCTCCGCTCGAGGCACGTCCCGCTACAAACCCGGCATCATCTTTCGAATACATTCCTTCAGCTTGTTCCAGCAATTCAATGATATGTGTGTATACGTCCGATACCGAGGCACGAGGCTGGCTCATAGCTTCCCCTTCCGATATTGATTTCCGGAAAATAGGCACAGGACCGTAATTTCTCACCAGGTTAAAATAAGCCCATGCTTTAAGGAAGCAGAGTTGTGCCAAAGCGTCCTGTTTACTCTCCGGAGTCAGGTTATTCATAGCCGAGATCTTGGATATACCCAGATTTGCCCGGTGAATCAACGTATAGCTGCCCTGCCACATATGATCTATTCCCCAGAATCCTTGTGGATTACCTGCTCCGACATTACCAAATGCCCATGATGCACCCGACGCATAGTCACAATCCATATTGGTCAGATAAAGATAAGAACCCGGAGCAATAAAGCTGGTGATCACTGTATTATAAGTACCTGTCACAAGCTGGGAAGCCGCACTCTCACTGTCTCCCAACTGTTCGGGTGACACAAAATCATAGGCCTTTTCTTCCAGCAAATCATTGCATGAACATGCCAACAGGACTGTCCATAGCAATAAAAACGATTTGAATATTATTTTTTTCATGACTTTTCTTGATTTGAGTTAAACATCAGAACGTACACTGTAAACCAAATGAGAAGGTGCGACTACTTGGATACGAGAATAAATCCACGCCACGGCGAGAAGCATCACTACCGAAAGAGTTTACATCCGGATCATACCAGCTATATCCCGAAATGGTGAATACATTGCTGACAGAAGCAAACAGATTGATCGATTCAATTCCCTTGAACGGAGAGACAAACTTATACCCCAGATTAATATTCTTCATTCTCAGATAAGATCCGTCTTCTACATAACGATCAGACAGTTTCATCGTTCTTCCATAGCCGGCATAAGCTTTCGGCCATTTGGCATTCTCCCGGTTTTCGGGTGTCCAGCGAGATTCATATATATTCAGCGGAATATTACCAATACCACTCATAGTCACCTCAAGTAAGTTCGCATTGAAAATATCACCTCCGACACATCCTTGCAGGAAAAAGCTTAAAGAAAAGTTCTTATAAGTAAAATTGTGAGTCATACCGAAAGTGAAATCCGGATTCGTATCCCCAATTACCTGGCGATCGGCATTTGTAATACCGGCTACTCCATCCAAATCTTTATATTTCACCTCACCTACCATTGCTTTACATACGGCTTCTGACTCTTTTGCATAAAACGGGTCGGCTCTTACTTCAGCAATATTATCATAAAAACCATCTTCCACAAATCCATAAATGGTTCCGATCGGCATTCCGTTGTGCTGCAGGAATACATTATCAGCCTTACTCCATCCCTGGGCAAACTGATCTCCCGGAAGTCCGCTGATCTTGTTACGGTTAAAGGAAATATTAGCATCAAAATCCCAGTTGAAGTTCTTACCGGTGATCGCATAGAACTTTCCGGTAATTTCAAGTCCCTTATTCGTTACATTTCCAAAGTTAGTCGTCATATTCGAGAAACCTGTACTTTGTGGTATCTGTATATTCTGCAATAAGTCAGATGTCTTTTTGTAATACAGATCGACAGTCAAATTAATTCTGTTCTGCAGGAATCCCATATCCACACCCACATTATACTGGCTCGTGGTCTCCCACTTCAAATCCGGATTGGCAGGTCCTCTCCAGGTAAGATTGGCAAATCCACTGGAAAGTGCACCGTTAATCGGATAATTGGCCACAGTCAGATAGTCACGGGTAGCATAGGCGCCTATCGCCTGATTACCAGTCTGCCCGTAACTTGCACGGAACTTCAGGTTACTAAACAAATTCAGGTCCTTAATAAACTGCTCTTCCGATGCTCTCCAGGCAATAGCTCCTGAAGCAAAGTTAGACCATTTGTTGCCCGGTGCAAACTTACTGGAACCATCCCGACGGAAAGAGGCAGTAAACAGATACTTATTCATCAGGTTATAGTTGGCACGTCCCAGGAAAGAAACCAGAGAAGTCATTCCGCGTCCACTGGTCGGCTTCTGCGGATTCACAGCGGCACTCATATCAAAGTCTTCCGTCAGGTCCTGGGGGAATCCGGTAGCTACCATTGCTTTATTACCATAGTCCCCTCTTTCATAAGAGAAAGCAGCAACCACATTCAACGAATGATTCTTATTGAAAGTTTTGTTGTAAGTCGCCATCGTTTCAAGTACCAGATTCTTCGCCCAGTTATCAGCTTTTGAGGCGTATCCGTTTGTCGGATCTTTACCTTCCACCGTCTCTCTGTTATAGTACACATCACGTTCGTTTATATTATAGGAGAAACCCACATTCTGACGAACTTTCAAATCCTTATACGGTGTGATTTCCACAAATGAAGAAGAGAAGAAACTATTCGTTGTCAGTTCATCTTTAGCTGCACGGGTATATACATAAGGATTCGATGAGAACCAGTTCAACTGGGCATTATTCGTTTCATCGTCCAAGGGTGCGGTAGCCGGATAGAACAAAGCCCCCCGGATAATACCATCACTGACAGAATTGGTTTTGGCAAGCTTGTTCAATGAGTTGGTGAAACTCATATTCGTACCGATTTCAATCCAGTCGTGTACCTTACGAGCGAGATTCGCACGGAATGAATAACGTTTGTATCCGGAGTTATGAATGATACCGCTCTGATCCAGTATATTACCGGAGATTGCATAATACCCCTTATCATTCGAACCGTTCACGCTCAGATTGTATTCCTGGGAAAAAGCTGTTTCAAATACTTCATCCTGCCAGTTTACACTGGGATACGTACCATTCCGGTAATCTTCCGGTCCCGGAGAATAAACCGATTCACCGGTATTCGGGTCCACTTTCGAAGTGCCCGGATAAGGAATAGCTTCATTTGCATTCTCGTATTCATTAAACATCCGTGCTGCTTCATTCCTATACAATGCATATGTATATCCATCCAGCATATCCAGTTTCTTCACTACCTTTGAAATTCCGAAGTTAGCACTGAAACTGATATTGTCTTTTCCCTTCGCACCACGCTTGGTGGTAATCAATACCACTCCGTTCGCACCGCGTGATCCGTAAATAGCCGTAGCTGAAGCATCCTTCAGGATCTCAATAGACTCGATATCCGACGGATTAATCGTCGACAGCGGATTGGCCGTCTGCATCATACCATCTTTACCTGTTCCGGGCATTCCACTACTGGTAAAAGGAATACCATCTACAATGTAAAGCGGTTCTGTAGAAGTTGAAAACGAGTTCGCACCACGAATCTGAATACTCACGCCTGCTCCGGGAGCACCATCATTCTGATTGACCTGCACACCTGCAATACGCCCCTGAAGTCCCTGGTTGATACTGATCGGATTGGTTTTCATCAAGTCTTCGCTTTTGATACTGGTGACCGATCCTGTCAAGTCACTCTTCTTCATTGTACCATAGCCTATGACTACCACCTCATCCAGCAGTTCAGTATCTTCCTTCATTGTCACATTGAGTATTTTCTGTCCGGGTTTTAAAGTAATCTCCTGTTCTTTATACCCCACACACGAGAAGACCAGTACATTCTTGCCACTCGGAACGTTTACACTGTATTTACCGTCCACATTGGCAATAGAACCGGTTCCGGCACCTTTGACCAGTACATTGGCTCCAATCAATGGAGATCCATCGTTAGCATCGGTGATTACGCCTATAACAATGGTTTGCTGAGCTATCATATGGCTGCTCATCAAGAGCGCCATCAGAAACAACATCATGTTCTTCATACTATTACACTGATTTAAAATGATTAATTTTGTGATAATGCAAAAATAGAGTCAACCGGGAGAACAAACAAGTATGATTTTATCATTCACTTATGCAATTCAGACAAACACTCTTTATTTCTTTTCTGCCTTCAATGCATCCGTTATTCTACCATAGTTTATCTAAAAGACGAAATCGAGACTTGTTTTATCCCAATATCGGAGAACTTTCTCAAATGTAAAATTAGTGCAGTTATCATTAACAATCCAGTATTATTTTATCCGATAGTGATACAATCAGCACACCCTTACATCAGAGAACAAGTACATAAAGAAATTACCTTCAAACAATCTTTCCTTAAAAAAACACTACTACCTCAGAACCTGTAAAAACCAACCTTATTGTATCTTAACCTCAAAACCTTTCGTAACACCCTTTGCCAGTCCCGGTTGTCCGGAACCTATAAACAGCGTATACTTTCCGGTAAGCATCCTCCAGTTTCCATTTTCCCAGACCGACAACTCCCGGGGAGGTATATTAAATTCAACTCTCTTCTTTTCACCCGGAGCAAGTTTCACCTTTTTAAACGCTACCAATTTTTTCAACGGATATGTATAGACAGGAGTATTTTCTCTGGAAACATACACCTGGACGACTTCTTCTCCGGTCCATTTACCGGTATTGGATAATTCAACCGAACATTGCAACGTTGTGCCCGATTTCAAGGTATCATTTCCTTGTATACCATCGAACCCAAATGATGTATAACTCAACCCATGACCGAAACCATATAAAGGATCTTCCTTCATATAACGATAAGTACGCCCTTTCCACATATCAAAATCCAGGATATCCGGCAACTGATCTTCCGCCCGATAAATAGTCATAGGTAGCTTACCCGATGGATTTTCGTTCCCAAACAATAAATCGGCCAGGGCTCTACCGGCTTCCTGCCCGGGGTACCAGGCCTGCATAATCGCCGGTATATGCACATCCGCCCATTCAGAAGTTAGCGGATTTCCCGAATGGAAAACCAATACGATCCTCGGGTTCACTTGATAAATAGCTTTCAGCAGTTTCTCCTGTTCTTCCGGTAAATAAATAGAAGTCATATCATGATTCTCTCTTGCCATTTTTTCATCAGTTCCCAAAGCTACAAGCACCACATCCACTCCTTTTACCGCAGCCACAATAGAATCCCTGGAAGCTCCTATACCGTTCAAATAGTTGACTTTTCCTCTTTTACCCATCAAATCTTTCACCCCTTTCAAAAGTGTAACCGAATAAGGAGGCTGTCCACTATATCCACCTAAATAATTATGATCGGCAAACGGGCCTACTACAGCTACCGATTTAGTCTTCTCCTTACTTAAAGGCAACAGATTTTCATTTTTCAATAGCACAACCGACTTGACAGCCGCTTCATAAGCAAGTTCCGCAAACTTCTTGCCGGCCAATAGCTTCTTATCGTAATGATTATAAGGCACAAGTTCCATCGGATCAAATTCTCCCAACTTAAACCTCGCGGTCAGCACCCGCGTTAAAGCCTGATCAATAGTAGCTTCCGAGATTAAGCCCTGTTTCACTGCCTGAACCAATTTCTCTTTATATGTAGTGCCACATTCCAAATCACACCCACTGTTGACACCCAGCGCTGCCGCTTCCTCCAACGAATTCACGACCCTATGCTGCCAATTCATCACCCCAATGGCCCCGCAATCAGAAACTACAAATCCGTCAAATCCCCACTCTTTTCTCAGCACTTCACCGAGCAGCCAACGAGAGCCACTGGGAGGCACACCGTTAAAAGCATTATAAGCCGTCATTACCGACTGCACGCCTGCCTCTTTCACGCAAGCTTCGTAAGCCGGAAAATAATATTCATACAACTGTTTCGTCGGTATTTGCGAAGAGCTGGAAAAGCGATTGTTCTCTTCGTTGTTAGCCACAAAGTGTTTGATTGTTGCGACAGTTTTCAGATAAGCCGGATGATCACCCTGTAGCCCCTTCACAAAGGCTACTCCAAGCCGTGAAGTCAGATACGGATCTTCACCATAAGTCTCTTCATTTCTTCCCCAGCGCGGGTCACGAGCCATATTGATAGTAGGCGACCAGTAAGTGAGCCCCTTTCCTATTTCCAGATATTTCAGTCGCGCCTCCGTAGAAATAGCAGAAGCCACCCGCTTTACCAATACCGTATCCCAGGTAGAAGCCAGATTAATAGCCTGTGGAAAAACAGTCACTTCACCTGCACGAGCCACTCCATGGAGACATTCATTCCAATAATTATAAGCAGGAAGGTTCAGCCTGGGGATGCTATCACTTTCGCTCACGAGTTGAGATGTCTTCTCTGCCAGTGTCATCTGTTGGATGAGTGTTTTCACGCGAACGTCAATCGGTTGCGACAAATCTCCGATAATCCTCTCTTTCACACCGCGGACTTCCACTTTTCCTCCTGCATTAAAAGCCGGACAATCCTCACACCCTCCATTGTCTTGAGCTCTCAACATTATACCGGCAGAAAGTAGAATCCCTATCATTACTATTTTTGTTTGCATGTCTTTCATATTCTATCTCCACTGTTTTTAGTTCATACGCTTTTCAATAATGCAAAATTATCGGGATTCCATCAAACCATCCAGTATTATTTTATCCATTCATAATACAATTATTATTTTGATAACTTATGTTGCTTTATAAATCCATTATCTTTGCACATAGTTAATCCTCAAATACTCCAGAATATGATCAATCCTATTTATTCAGCAGATAAGGCGAGATACTCCGGTGGAATGAAGTATCGCCGTTGTGGCAAAAGCGGTATACTGTTACCGGAAGTTTCCCTGGGCCTCTGGCATAACTTCGGTGATGTAGATACATTAGCCAATAGCCTTCGAATGGCTCACTTTGCATTCGACAAAGGCATCACACATTTCGACCTGGCTAATAACTACGGTCCCTCTTACGGCTCAGCCGAGGAGACGTTCGGGCTAATCATGAAGAAATCCTTTATGCCCTATCGTGATGAGCTATTCATATCCACCAAAGCCGGGCATGATATGTGGGAAGGTCCTTACGGGAACTGGGGCTCCCGAAAATATCTGATGAGCAGTCTCAACCAGAGTTTAAAACGCATGAATCTGGAATATGTAGATATTTTCTATACCCACCGTTACGATCCCGAAACTCCACTTGAAGAAACTCTTCAGGCACTCGTCGACATTGTCCGGCAAGGTAAGGCCCTCTACATCGGTATTTCCAAATACCCCAAAGAAAAAGCAGAGTTTGCCTACCGATATCTGGAAGAGCGAGACGTGCATTGTCTCCTCTATCAGGGACGATATAACCTGTTTAACCGTGAACCGGAAGCACAAGGTATCCTCTGGCAAGCCCAAGAGAACGGTACCGGCTTTATCGCCTTTTCTCCTCTGGCTCAGGGTCTACTCACTAACCGGTATCTAAATGGAATTCCTGAAGATTCAAGGATAGCCCGCGGAGGTTTCCTGAAAAAAGAACAACTGACCGATCAAGTATTAAATAAAATCAAAGCATTGAATGAAGTGGCAGGCAGTCGCGGACAAACCTTAGCCGAAATGGCATTAGCCTGGGTATTGAAAGATGATCTGGTAACCTCCGTCATTATCGGCGCCAGTTCCGTCAGTCAACTGGCAGACAACCTGAAAGCGACGGAAAACTGTAAGTTCAGTCCGGACGAGCTGCAACGTATCGGGAGCATTCTTCAATAAACTCTTTTTCATCACAGATTAACAGATCACACAGATGTGTAATATTCAGATTATCAATCAAATTAATCTCTTCTCTGTGTTAATCCGTGTAATCTGTGGTGAGTTTTGAAACAGCCCCTGTCAATGACGACTTCTCTGCAATCATCTCTGCCTAAAACCCTTCAATATTCAGCAACCACTTCCACACAGGTACAACATCTATTAATATTCCAGCAATCTCTACTGTCCTTTCGTTGTCATAAGTCACTATAATGAATTTCTCCACATCAAAGCTATTTGCGATTTTTACCAAAGCCTTAGTTTCTCGCTCAAAAGTAGAGCTATCGGAAATACTAAACGAGGCTTGCACAGCCATCTTCTGCGACGGAAGATAGAAGTCCACCTCAACGTTCTTATTATAATAAGATAGTTCTTCATTACCGTACCGCTTCATCAGTGCCAACGCCACGATATTTTCCAATAGCTTAGTCTCCGGATCTGCCAAAAAAACATTCAGTAGCCCGTTATCACAAAAATATCGCTTTTGAGATATCTCACGATCACTCAACGAGTCCGTAAAATTAGAGATACCAAAAACAAGATAGGCATCTTTCATATATCCAATGTAATCCGCAATCGTATTTCGGCTCACCTTAGCTCCTGCAGAACTTACGATATGCTGTAATCGACTTAAAGCTATTGGCTGCATTACACTTTCGGCCATTTTTTTAGCAAGCAAACGGATAGCATCCGCATTGCGGATCTCATTCCGGCTAATAATATCCCCTAGAAGAATCTTTAAGTATAATGAGTTTATCCAACTTCTTTTATCTCTCAAATCAAATGTTTCAGGAAATCCGCCAAAGTGAAAGTAATCATCAAAGAGCTTTGCAACTGTAATCCTCTCATCAGAATATTCCCAATTTTTAGAAAGCTTGACTCCCTTATAGGTCAGATATTCCGAAAACGAAAATGGGTAAACCTCCTTGATGATAAATCTGCCTCCAAGTGTTGTTGCAATATCCCGACTCAACATTTTAGCATTACTTCCGGTAATGTATACTCTATATTTGGAGTCTGCTAAACGTCGGGCAAAATGTTCCCATCCTTCAATATTTTGTATTTCATCCAGGTATATCAATGGCCGTTTATTTTCGTATAATTCACGATACGACTCAAGAAGTAGATTTAGCTCCTCCATTTGAATGGAGGATATTCGCTCGTCCTCAAAATTGATGTATAAGATATCTTCAATAGTCTCTTTGCCGGATTTTATAATTGATTGAATATGTTGGAACATCAAATATGATTTTCCGGCACGACGAAGCCCTACAAAAACATAGTTGCAGACTTCCTCCAAAAAGATGGGTCTTTCTACTAATTCAGTCGTAGCAATCTCCTGTTGCTTTTCACTGATTATGGTTTTAATGATTCTCTTTTCCATGAAATCGCTCTTTATACAGAGCAAATATAAGCAATTTCCGTCAGTATACAAAGCATAAAAGCAATTTTCTTAATACGACCATGCGTCTTATATCATCCTGAGGGAGGATATCCCTCCTTAGCTAGAATCAGAACTCTTTTTCACCACAGATTAACAGATCACACAGATGTGTAATATTCAGATTATCAATCAAATTAATCTCTTCTCTGTGTTAATCCATGTAATCTGTGGTGAGTTTTGGCTCTATTATTCAACCGAAACGATCGGTCAGTTATCAGAGCAGTCCCTGCCCTCCTATCACTCCGGCAATAGCGCTTGCCACAGCTATGATCACCTTTAAAAGGATATTCCAGCTATTCTTCTTCATATATTTATCTGATTAAAGTTATTATGCAGTCGGATCATCCACAATGTCTCCATCACCATTACCGGAGTCATTACCGCCCGAAGTGCCGATACTGCCTATCTTCTGAAACTCAACACCCTGAAGCAAAGCACGGGTAGTGCCAATAGCGGCAGGCCGGGTATATTCCGGTGTGAAGTGACAGAGAAGAGCTCCCACCTGGTTCGGATTGACATCCTCCTCTTTGTCTACTCCCCTTCCACGGCTACGCGCCTTCATCGTAAAAGTACCCAACCCTTCCAGGCGTACCGTCTTACTGTTCAATAACTCGCTGCGCATTGCCGTCATTAAGTTCCGGACCACATTATGTACATCACCCGGGGTCAATGACGACTTCTCCGCAATCATCTCTGCCAGTTGCTGGGTGGACACCGTTTTACCTATCTTCACCAGATTCAAATGCCACTTCTTGTCACCGGTCTTAGTTGCCATGGTCGATTGCACTGCTTTATAAAATAAAGTCATATTCCTAATCTCCTTTTCTTCATGTTATTACTACTGATTTTATTCACATTTCGTTGATCAACGCCACAAAGGTGAACATTTACAGGAAGATGACAAAGGGGAAACAGGGTATCCGGAACCGATCACTCAGAAAAAGTTATAAGTATCACATTCTCAGCAAATAAAAAAGAGAGTATCCTTTTTCGGACACCCTCTTCCCTACGCATCTGCTTCACATACTTTGCTATTGTTTGATTTCCCATATTATACCCGTTTGGGTACAAATACAATAAAAGGCTCCCACTTTTATACCCGATATGGCATAAAAGTGGGAGCAAAACAGAAATCTATACCTGT
>ENA-UOJT01001405-UOJT01001405.1-human-gut-metagenome-genome-assembly--contig:-C15-NODE-1405-length-15684-cov-6.442127_pt1 | contig 15684 bp, 9 predicted proteins | sample MGYA00242357_ERZ723904 | MGnify/ENA metagenome assembly ERZ723904 | reverse complement strand
AGTCCGTCTTCGTTGAAGAAGTGTACCAGGTCTGCACCTTTTCCGCCCTGTGCACCATAACCCGGTACCAGGATAAAGGACTTCGGCATGATCTTACGCAGCACTTTGCCCTGTTCCGGGTAAGTTGCTCCGACAACGGCTCCCACATAGCTGTAATCATCACCCATGCAGTCCTCGCCCCATTTTGCAACCTGCTCACCAACCAGCTCGTAGAGCGGACGGCCGTCGATCAGACGATCCTGAAACTCACCGCTTGACGGGTTGGAAGTCTTGACAAGGATGAACAGACCTTTTTTCTCCTCTTTGCAGACATCTACAAACGGTTTCACACCGTCGGTTCCAAGATATGGATTTACGGTAACAAAATCTTCGTCAAATCCTGCAAAGCTGTTGTTTCCGACTTTGACTTTTCCAAGATGTCCGACTGCATAAGCTGCGGATGTCGATCCGATATCGCCTCGTTTGATATCGCCGATCACAACAAGATCTTTGGATTTACAGTAATCTACGGTCTTTTTAAAGGCCATAAGACCAGGAATACCGAACTGTTCGTACATGGCGATCTGTGGTTTTACTGCCGGGATCAGGTCATACACATGGTCTACGATTTCTTTGTTATACTGCCAGATGGCTTCTGCTGCTCCTTCCAGTGTCTCACCGTGTTCTTCAAATGCACGTTTCTGGATATGAGCCGGTACATAGGAAAGCATCGGATCGAGTCCTACTACGATCGGTGCATGTGTTTTCTGGATCTTCTGGATCAATTTCTGAATCATAATCTTATCCTTTCTTCTGTGGATCCACACATTTGCTGTGTGGAACGGCATTTATCATTCTATTTATCTTTATAAACGACCTTTCCGTCGCAGATCGTCACTTTGACTTTGCCTCGTACGGTTCTGCCGTGGAACGGTGTGTTGCGTCCTTTGGATGCGAAGGTATTTTTATCGATCACATACTCTTCGTTCGGATCAATGATGACCACATCGGCGATCTTGCCTTCTGCAAGGGAACCTTTGTCCAGTCCCAGGATTTTTGCCGGATTGTAGCTCATCTTTTCTGCCATCTGCATCGGTGTAAGGTACTCTTTTTCTACCAGCTCGCTGATGGTAAGCGGAACAGCTGTCTCAAGTCCGACAATACCAAACGGTGCTGCCGTAAAGGAACGTCTCTTTTCCTCTTCGCTGTGCGGTGCATGGTCGGTTGCGATCACATCCATAATGTCATCTCGCAGACCTCGTTTTAATGCCTCTACGTCCTTTTTGGTACGCAGCGGCGGGTTCATTTTATAGTTTGCATCGCTGGCATCGACATCTTTGGAGGTCAGCGTAAAATGATGCGGGCATACTTCTGCCGTTACATGGATGTCCTGTTTTTTTGCCTGTTTGACGATCTCCACGCTTCCATAAGTAGAGCAGTGGCACAGATGTAGGTGTGCTCCTGTCTCTCCTGCCAGCATCACATCACGCACGGCGATGATGTCCTCGACTGCATTGCTGATGCCGCGAAGTCCCTGTTTGCGGATCGATTCATCGTCATTTGCCACACCGCCGTCCACCAGGTCGATGTCCTCGCAGTGTGCCATGACCGGAACGCCGCACTCTGCTGCGATCTTCATTGCTTCTTTGCAGAGCAAGGAATCCATAACGGATTTACCGTCCTCACTGATTGCCGGAGCTCCTTCCGCTACCATGGATTCGATGTCGGCAAGTTCTTTTCCCTTCTGTCCTTTTGTGATCGCACCGGCCTGCAGTACGTGGATCGGTGCCATCGCTTTTGCCTTGTTGTGTACATAACGGATATTAAGTCTGTCATCTGTTACCGGCTTTGTATTCGGCATCGCCAGCACGGTGGTAAATCCTCCGTGTGCCGCTGCAGCTGCTCCTGTCTCAACCGTCTCCTTGTACGTCTGTCCCGGATCCCTCAAGTGAACATGCAGGTCGATCAGGCCCGGCATAACGTAGCAGCCTTCTGCATCGATCACTTCTTCTGCCTCTTCCTTGATCTCCTGGTCTACCTTTACAATCTTATCCTCCTCGATCAGGATATCGTACCGGCCATCTTTTCTGGTGTCCGGATCAATCACTCTGCCGTTTTTTATCAGTATACTCATCTTTTGGATTCCTTTCTGTAAAACATCCCAAGGCATGCCATGCACACCCAGCATTTTCTTCTATCATTCTACCATACCAGAGGAAATGCCGCAAACCTTTTTTCGTCTCCTTGATTTTTACAAATGCAGATGCTATGATAAGTTTTAAAGAACAGCTGCCGGATTTTGCCGGCAGATACCACGGAGGTAGCTTTATGACTGTAAAACCGCCAGATTTTGGTGGAAAACCGTACCGCTCGCTGGATTATCATCTGCGGGACCGCTACGGTGAAAAGATTTACAAAGTCTCTTTAGACGGCGGCATGACCTGTCCGAACCGCGACGGCACGCTCGGAAAGTGCGGCTGTATTTTCTGCAGTGAGGGCGGAAGCGGTGATTTTGCCGGTGACAGGACACACCCGATCCATCAGCAGATTGAGGAACAGAAGGCCCGCCTTTCCCCGAAATTTCCGGCAACGCATTTTATCGCCTATTTTCAGGCTTACACCAATACTTACGCTCCGCTTTCATATCTGGAGCGTATTTTTACAGAGGCGATTGAACACGAAGACATCGTCGGACTTTCGATCGGCACAAGACCGGACTGCCTGCCGGACGAGACGCTGGATCTGTTATCGGAGCTGAATAAAAAGAAACCGGTCACGGTAGAGCTTGGGCTTCAGACGATCCATGAACGAACAGCCGCTTTTATCCGCAGAGGCTATAAACTTTCCTGTTTTGAAGATGCACTTGAAAAACTGCAGGAACGTAAATTAGAGACGGTCGTTCATACAATTCTTGGTCTTCCGGGCGAAAATACGGAAAATATCCTGGAGACCATGCGTTACTTAAATGCACACCACATTGACGGCATCAAGCTGCAGCTGCTCCATGTGCTGAAACACACCGATCTGGCAGCTTATTATGGGCAGACCGGATTTCACATTTTATCGGAAGATGAATACGTTGATCTTGTGATCCGCTGTCTGGAAGTGCTCTCGCCGGATATCACGATCCACCGCCTGACCGGGGACGGTCCGAGCGATCTGCTGATCGCACCGCTCTGGAGCCTGAAAAAACGCAGCGTCCTCAACCATATCCACCACGAACTGAAAGTCCGTGATACCTGGCAGGGACGTCTGTTTACCGAATGAAATTCAAGTCGGACACAGTTGAGACCTGACACGCTTTTGCAGAGATTTTTTACATAAGGAGGCATTTTATGGCTGAACCATTTACGCTTTATAAATTAATTATCTTATATATGCTTGACCGCGTGGATTTTCCGCTTACAAACAGCCAGATTTCCAGTTTTCTGCTTGACCGCGGCTACACAAACTATTTCACGCTGCAGCAAGCTTTTTCAGAACTGGAAGAAGCCAATCTTGTTAAGCCACAGACCATCCGCAATACCACACAGTTTCAGCTAACAAAGAGCGGACGCGAGGCACTTGGCTATTTCTGTGACCGCATCCCGAATGCAATCCAGGAGGAAGCCGATCAGTATCTTCAGGAACACAAGATTGAGCTGCGAAATGAGGTTTCAGTCACGGCGGATTATTACCGTACCACGGCAAAAGAATATGCCGTACACTGTGTCATAAAAGAAAAAGAGTCCGATCTGATCGACCTGACTCTTACGGTTCCGGACAAAAAACAGGCAGAAGCTATGTGCAAGTCCTGGAAAAACAAATGCGAAATGGTCTACCAGTTTCTGATGACACAGCTCTCCTGAACACCTTGCAGAATTGAAGTTCGAAGTACAGAACCATTCTGCCCTGCATTTTATTCTTCATGCAGCCAGTCCAGATGCTTCCTGATCTGCTGCTCATATCCGCTGTCACTTGGCTCATAAAACTTCACTTCACCGAGTTCATACGGCAGATAACGCTGCTTTGAGAAATGTTTCGGGAAATCGTGGGCATATTCATAACCAATGCCCCTCCCCAGCTTCCCTGCTCCGCCATAATGTGCATCCTGCAGATACGGCGGCACGGAAGCTTTTTTATTTTTCACCGATTCCATTGCCGAAAAGATCGCATTCGTTGCTGCATTGCTCTTCGGAGCACATGCCACATAGATTGCTGCCTGAGAAAGGATCAGCTGCGACTCCGGCATACCGACACGCTCGACAGCCTGTGCCGCCGCAACTGCCACCTGAAGTGCCTGCGGATCTGCATTGCCGACATCTTCGGATGCACAGATCATGATCCTTCTGGCGATAAAGGTCACACTTTCTCCGGCATAGAGCATTCTTGCCAGATAATAAACTGCCGCATCCGGATCTGATCCCCGCATACTCTTAATAAAAGCAGAGATCGTATCGTAGTGATTATCTCCCGCCTTATCGTAGCGGATCACACGTTTCTGGATACACTCTGATGCCACGTCGATCGTAAAGTGGATTTTCCCGTCTGCAGAACGCTCCGTTGTCAGCACACCAAGCTCTACAGCATTGAGTGCAGACCTGGCATCGCCGTCTGCCGCTTCTGCCAGAAAATCTGCCGCTTCCTCATCCATGCAGACATCATATGCCCCCATACCGCGTTCGCTGTCCGTGACCGCACGCAGAATCAGTTTTTTGATATCTTCTTTTTCAAGCGGTTTCAGTTCAAAAACTTTGGATCTGGAAAGCAAAGCACCGTTGACTTCAAAATAAGGATTCTCCGTTGTCGCCCCGATCAGCACCAGTGTCCCGTCCTCAACAAACGGAAGTAAATAGTCCTGCTGCCCTTTGTTAAAACGATGGATCTCATCTACAAACAGAATCGTCCTCTTTCCATACATGCCCATCCTCTGTTTTGCCTCGGCAACGACTTCTTCCATATCTTTTTTACCTGCCACCGTAGCATTGATTTGCGTAAAAGCCGCACTCGTTGTGCCGGCGATCACTTTTGCGATCGTTGTCTTTCCGGTTCCCGGCGGTCCGTAAAAAATAACGGAACTGAGTTTATCTGCTTTGATCGCCCGGTAAAGCAGTTTATCTTTTGCCAGAATATGCTGCTGTCCGACAATCTCATCCAATGTCCTGGGCCGTATCCTGGAAGCAAGCGGTGCTTCACTCTCCATTTTCGTTTCTCTCATATAATCAAATAAATCCAAAGTTCTTCCTCCCCTCCTGTGTTTCTTTTTCGTTTGAAAGATACCGCACAAGTAACTCCGTCACAAAGTAACTTTCTATGACATCCTGTCATTCCAGTACAAGCTTATCTGCTGTTACAAATGTATAGCCCTGCTCCTTTAACAGATCCACGATCCGAAGTGCCGCTTCCACTGAAGCTTCATAGCGGTCATGCAGCAGGATAATGGCATTTTCTTTTGCCTCAGACATCACTTTTTCTACGATCTGATCCGCATTTTCTGTTTTCCAGTCCAGCGGATCGATGGTCCAGAGCACCGGAAACATCCCAAAACCGCACTCCAGGTTTTTGTTCCATGCCCCAAAAGGAGGTCTGATATATTCGGTGTCATAGCCGACAATGCTTTTGACCAGCTCGCTCGTTTTTGTAATCTCTTCACATGCCTGTTTATCCGACATTTTTGTAACGTCCACATGGGACCAGGTATGGTTTCCGATCAGATGTCCATCTTCTGCCATCTGCTTTACCAATTCTTCATTTCCTTCGATATTTTCCCCGATCAGAAAAAAGGTTGCCTTTACGCCTCGTTTTCGCAGACCGTCCAGCAGCTTTTTCGTATAGACCGGATGTGGTCCGTCGTCGAAAGTCAGGGCAATCTCAGGCGGAATATCCGCTGATGCCGGAAGTGATCTTTCACACCAGCGGATATATTCCACACTGCCGATTCCGATTCCGGCAAACAGTACGAACAGATAGATGTGAAAAAGCATGTTTTTCCAGTTTCTGTATAAAAATCCTTTCACCGGAATTTCGCCCTTTCCGTTTCTTTCATGCTATCCTATGTCTGCCGGAATCCTTCTATGCTATGTTTTATGATCTTACTTTGCCTGCCGCAATGCCTCCTTTTGCCAGCAGCTTGCTGTAAGCTTTCTTTTTGTTCTTCGGCACTTTTACGGTTACTTTTTTCGAAACGCCCTTAAATGCCGCCTTTTCTACTTTCTTCAGAGATTTTACTTTCTTCAGGCTGATGTTCTTTAACTTTTTATCGCCTTTGAATGCATTTTTGCTGATGGTCTGCAGTTTGCTGCCGTTCACGGTAACTTTCGTCAAGTTTTTGCAGTTTTCAAATGCACTTCTGCCAATCTTTTTCACATTGCCTCCGATGAGCACGGAAGTCATCTTTTTATTGCCCTTAAAGGCGTTTGCCGCAATACCGGTCACTTTGTAAGTCTTACCATTTGCTTTGATCGATGCAGAAATTTTTACAGCTTTCTTTGTTTTGCCCTTTGCTGCCATGCTCTTTACTTCCACGGTGTCATTTCCGGTGATCGTGTAGTTGAACACTCCGGCTGCATCTGCGATCACATCTCCGATCTTTCCGGCAGAACCAGAAGTGTTCTGGTCGGATTTGTTGTCCTTTGGTTTTTCGGTCTGATTCGGTTTCTCCGTCTGGTTCGGTTTTTCCGTTTCATTCGGCTTTTCGGTCTGGTTCGGTTTTTCTGTCTCAGTCGGTTTTTCCGTCTCAGTCGGTTTTTCTGTTTCAGTCGGCTTGTCTTCTCCTGTTTTTTCCGGAACGGTCAGTCTGATCTGTGCCGCACTGCTGAAACATTTTCCTGCCTGTTCGGAAGTTGCATCCTTTACGACAAATTTCACATATTTTGCGGTAACTGGTTTGTCAAAAGAAGCCAGTTTCCAGGAAGTGTCTGCCGTCCAGTGTCCTTCTGCCGCTTTTGTATAATTCTCGCCGTCCATACTGGTGTAGATCTCGTAAGCTTTGATGATACCGTTAAGACCTCCGCCCTGTCTTGGCTGATAACGAAGTCCGCCAAGTTTGACTGCCTCTTCCATTGTAAAAATCAGATAATGTTTCTCGTAGGAAGTCATGTCAGCTGCGTTGGTGTAATTAGTATGCCAGATTGTATCGGAACTTCCATCCAGGACATTGACTGCTGCACCGTTCTCCTGGCTTGTCTCTTCCGAACCTGCAGTTACAGTCACTTTTCCGGTGTAATCGTTTGCACCATTTGCTGCCAGATCTTTGGAACTGTAATTTTTCAGGATATCTTCCCCGAGTTCTTTTAAGTTTTTGCCGGATGCCTCTGTCGTGTATTCTGTGTGACTTCTTGCAAATGCCCACTCAAAAGCAAACCAGTTGATGTTCTGTGTGCTTTCGCCTTTCAGTTCTGCCTTTTTCTGATTGATCCACATCGTCCAACGCTGTTTGTAGAAGTCCTGTGTAAGACCTGCCCACTGACGGTTGGAGTAGTCTTTCAGTCCGCCGCTCTCTGCCTGCGGATAAGAAGCCCAAGTAGTTACCAGCGATTTTGCATTCAGTTCGTAGATATCTTTTGTGAAGTCATCGTCACCCTCTGCCAGTTTCTTCGCCTGTTCTGTCCAGGTTCCGAACAGGAATTCTTTTCTGGTTCCGAGCACTTCTTCCACTTTGTCGATCAGGCTTAAAAACTGATCGGATGCCTCGTTAAATTTCGCAATATCACCGGACCGATAAGCACTTACCATCTCTCTGTGATATTTCTGGGAAGAGTTTGACAGTACCTGTTTGAGAATATCTGCCAGATCATAGAGATAACCGTCGCTCTTTTTCAGGGTATCGTAATCTTCAAGCAGCAGCTCTGCTGCTTTTTCCAGCTCTTCCATATCGTAGCCGATCACTGCATTTCCCCAGGTTGATGCCGCACCGATACTTTCTGCCGGGCGTGCATTGATGTAGGACTCCGGTGCACCCTGACCACGCATGTTCAGTGATGCCTTGTAAACGGTGTTTTCGAGGATCTTCATTGCCTCATACGCAGATTCACTCTTGGCTCCGTAACGTCTTGTCACATAATCTTTGAGCCACTGGTCGGTGTCGATCTCTGTCAGCGTTTTTGTTGCATCGTCACACCATACCGTTTCAAATAATAAATCATAAAGGACCGGGTTGTTCTGAGAACCTTCCGGTGTAATACCGATACCGGTCAGCATTTCACTGTTGTTTGCCGCATCAACAACGCCGCTGACAATATTGTCCATATGTCCGTGCAGTCCCATACGTCCGCCGAAGTTGTTCAGCATACAGTAAACCCACGGTGTCTTCTGAAACTCTTTTCCGCCGGAGTAACTGCTGTCGTTCCAGTGTGTGTCCTTCTCTGCATAAAGATCCAGCACAAGTGCGTGCTCTTTTCTTCCGTTCAGTCCGTTTATCAGTCCGGCACTCGGGTTGCCCTGCCATGCCTGGATCACCCAGACTGCATCCTTGTCAAACTCCAGCATGGAATTTAACACTTCTGAACTTACATCACTTGTGGACATGTCACCGGTATTTCCGCCCTCATGGAATGGATCTGTCGCATAATAATGTGTTACATCTCCATAGACATTTTTCTGACACTCATAAAATAATTTTGCATATTTATCGTATGCCGCTGTGGTGGTACGCAGCATGTACGGACGCTGGAAAGAGCACCAGGTTCCCTGTGGGATCACATCGTTGTCTGTCAGTGCATACGCTCCTTTTGCCTTGCTCTGCACATCAACCGGAACCATGCCGCTGTATCCCTGAAGGATCGGCTGCATGCCGAGTTTCCGCATGATCAGCTGGTTCTTTCTTGCAAGCTCCGTTCTCTTGGTAAACCAGGAGTCATGGACCGGTCCGCCGTATCCGGAAAGGTTTGCCATATATGCCCATGCATAGTAGGCAGGTCCTGCGATATAATCTTTGATCTCTTCATGCGTATAGCCAAGTGTACTTAAAAATTCTCTCCAGACTTCTTCCTGTCCGGTGATATCCAGAACGATGTTGACACCATTGAGTGCCAGCCAGTCAAGTTCTTTTCTCCACTCATCCTCGCCCCAGAATGCCATCGAGTAGGACATCGTACAGTAGTTGTACGCATAACGCAGTGCCACTTTGCATTCTTTATGTACTTTTGATCCGACTTTTACAATACTTTTTGGCATCGTTACCTGATCACCGACCTGGGTGATGCTCACCTTGCAGTAATATTTCAGATAATAGTTCAAACCGTTTGCGATCGTCACACCGCTGTTGCCGGTGATCTTCACTTTACCGTCCACATCTTCGATCTCATAATAATCGGCTGCACCTTCTGCCTTGTCTTTTACTTCAAAGGTAAACCAGTTTTTGTACTGCTTACCAAGGTTACGGCTGACAATACCATAAACTTCATCGATCGTATCCTGCGTGGTAACTTCTGTATTGTATGCGGATTCTACATAGGAAACCGGTGCCTGAAATGCGGCTTTTTTTGCTTCCCCGCTCTTTGTTCCGAGGATACGAACTTCATTCAGAACGGCTTTGGAACTTGCAGAATTGTAGGAAAGCAGGATACGCACACTGCTTGCTTTCTTTCCTTCTGCCTGATAAACCTCTCCTCCATCCGGACAGGCATCGGTGCCGGTTTTCTCCGCAAGTTTGCTGTAATTCTGACCATCGTTGCTGTAGTACAGAGAATACTGGGAATAGCCGTTTTTCGGGGTGTAAACTTCAATCCTTGACAGATCATACTCTGCTCCAAGATCAAAATCCACATATGCCGGATACTGGTCTGCACTCCAGGTATTGCTTAAATTTCCGTCAACAATGCGGTTCAGGGTGTCCTGACTGTAGTTGCTGTGCAGTGCGGTGCTTTTCCATACGATATTTTCAGTATCCGCCTCTGCGATCGTTGCTTTGTTTGCAAGGATCTGGAACTCTGCCAGAGACAGGATGTTATTTTTTCCGTCATCGTTTGCTGCCTCAAAAACAGCCTTTACGGATTCGTATTCCAGATCTTTGACAGCAGAATCCACATCAGCTGCGTTGATCTTTACTTTGTTTGCATCACCGGTATTGATGTTTCCGGTCGCAAACGGCTGTGTTTCATAAGAGCCGTTTTTTGTTGCTTTTCCGTAAAGCTTATAGGTATAGGATGCATTTTTATTTTCCATTGGCAGTTCCAGAATGATCTGACGCATCTTCTGCTCTACGCCAAAACCAACTTCTGCAAAGGTCTCACTGCTGCCGGCTGCAAAGGTTTTCTCCTGAAGAGGAGATGCCGTTGTCTCATCGTTGTCGGTGATTTTTGCTTTGTCTGTGGATGCATTGACTTCGCTTTTCAGTGTCAGACTCTGCTTTCTGGTAGCAGCGATGTTTTCCAGTTCAACTGTTTCTTCCGCACCGTTATCAATATAAACTTCTGCCTCTGCGATCGCCGGCCAGAAAGTGCCGGTTGCACCGTTGTTCTTCGGATTGGAAAGTTCCACATACAGATGAGTCATCGCCTGGGCATTTTCAAATTCAAACGTATAGCCATCGTCAAATTTTGCAGTCTTTGCAGATCCCGGTACACTGACCAGATCACTTGTTACGTTGTTCAGTGCATATTTCAGGGATACATCCATGCTCCACGGTGTATGGCCGGATTCGAATTTCAGCACAACTTTTTTCACACATTTCGTGTTTGCCTTTGGCAGTGCAAATGTTACTGTACACGGCCAGTTCGCCCCATTATTCACCCACAAACTAGAAGGATTTCCATCCACCATATTTTCCTTGACGTTGGCTCCTTCCTCGCTTGGAACGCTGATTTCACAGTCGGCTGCGATATTGGAAAGACCACTCTCGGCCTGTGTCTTCACTTTCTGCTCCTGCACCTGTGCATTCTGGACTGGTGCAGCCATTGCCCCAATGCTTCCTACCGGAACTGCCGTGAACATCATTACAGAAGCAAGCAGAACACTTAAAACTTTTTTTCCTTTCATAAAGTCCCTCCATCTTTTGTTTTATTTTCAGTTACCCTCTTTTATTTTCCAAACAGTCCCTGGAAGAAATTTACGATCGCATCAATGATCCGTGTAAAGAAATTCCCAACGCTCTCTTTATCCACATGGAAATCCAAATCTTCCAGTTTCTGATACAAATCTTTTGCCTGATCCTTCAGTTTATCCACATCCAGATCCAGTCCCTCTATTTTTTTCATCAGTTCTGCGATCTGCTTCTGATTTTCTTCGGAAAGCTGAATATCCAGCTGATCGCATGCCTGATCCACCACATTTTGAATATCCTCTGCACTGGTCAGTTTGTTCTCTGCCACTTCCTGTTTTACCAGTGCCATCAGATCTTCTGCTTTTTCAGAATCTCCGATATCCTCCACCAGTTTGCCAGTCAGCACCAGTTCATCGTTTGCCGCATCGAGATTCTCATCGTCAATCTCTTCCCCGGTCATGGTCTCATACGCCTTGATCGCACCGACCAGTGCCGCCGTTCCGGAAATCGAAAACGGTCCTGCCACCGTGATATCCGCATCTTCGATGCCGGCCGTCAAAAGTGCATTGCGATACATACCTTCGGTACAGTAGGAAATATTTTTCGTTGTTACATGGATGCCATTTCCGGCTTCTTTTCCAACGACCAGAACTGATGACAACGCCCTGGTGCCGATGATCGAAGCATCCAGATACTTATCCAGATATTCATGTTCATCCGCATTGGTGATGCTGATGATATCATAATCATCCACGTTGATGTCACTAAGTCCGAGCAAAGATAAAACCTTCATCTGTTCCTGAGGCGTTAAATCTGCACCCAGTGCAAGATATGGCTTGTCGATGACTGCATCCACGCGGTCTGCAAAGACCGTGACACCAGAAGTAAGCAGCATTGTCGCTGCCAGAAGTACTGCTGTAAGTTTTTTTCTCATATATTATCCCCTTTCTGTCTGATTCAAGTCGAACGCACGCGAGAATTGCTCCGTTACAAAGTAATTCTTACCATTCGTCAAGCGGATATTCGCAATCCGCTTTACTGCTTGATTTAGTAAAAAAGCGAACGCCGTAAAACGTCCGCTCTCTTATTCTAAAATTCGGCAAACTCATCTGCAAGTGCCGCAAATTCTTTTAAGGTCAATGTCTCCCCACGTACATTTGCCGGAAAACCAAGCTTTTCAAAAGCTGTCTGGATCTGTTCTTTCGTTGCTGCAATCTCCGGTGAATTATTCAGGCCGTTGAGCAACGTTTTTCTTCTCTGGTTAAAAGAAGCTCGGATGATCCGGAACATCAGACTTTCATCCTTTACCGTGGTAGGCGGATTTTCATGCAGGGTCAGCCGGATGACCGCACTTCCGACATTCGGACGCGGCATAAAGCAGTTTGGCGGTACATTTGCCACGATATATGGCTCTGCATAAAACTGCACGGCCAGGGACAGTGCCCCGTAATCTTTGGTGCCCGGTCCTGCCTGCATACGCAGGGCAACTTCTTTCTGAACCATAACAGTAATGCTCTTTACCGGCACATGGCTCTCAAAAAGTCCCATGATGATCGGTGTGGTGATATAATACGGAAGATTTGCCACTACTTTGATCGGTCTGCCCTGATTGTATTCATCCGCAAGTTTCGCAATGTCCAGTTTCAGGACATCTTCATTGATCACGGTTACATTTTCGTAATCTGCCAGCGTCTCAGAGAGGATCGGAATCAAGTTGCGGTCGATCTCCACTGCCACAACTTTTCCGGCTGCCTCTGCCAGATACTGCGTCATCGTTCCGATACCAGGTCCGATTTCCAGTACACAGTCATCCTTTGTGATATCTGCCGAAGCGATGATCTTGTTCAGCACATGGGCATCGATCAGAAAATTCTGCCCGAATTTCTTCTGAAAGGCAAAATCATATTTTTTAATTACTTCTATGGTTTTCTGTGGATTTGATAATTTCTCCATTTTTTCCTGCCTTTCAGTCTGTGATGCGGTACATATTTCTTGCATTTTCGTAAGTAACCTGCTCTGCCTCTTCTCTGGAAATGCCCTTTAACTCTGCGATCATGTCGAGCACATAGGAAATATAGGCAGAACAGTTGCGTTTTCCGCGAAACGGCACCGGTGCCAGATATGGGCAGTCTGTCTCCGTCAGAATCCGCTCAAGTGGAATACTCTCCACCACTTCTTTTAAAACTCTTGCATTTTTAAACGTGACAACACCGCCGACACCGATGTAATAGCCCATCTTGATATACTCTTTTGCCATCTCTTTCGAGCCGGAAAAACAATGTATCACACCTCCGGTCGTTCCGGCGTGCTCACTTTTGATCAAATCAAACGTATCCTGTGCGGCCTCGCGGCTGTGCACAATGACCGGAAGATCTACCTCTTTTGCAAGCTCCATCTGCTTTTTGAACCATTCCTTCTGAAGCTCGTGGGACTCTTTATCCCAGTAATAATCAAGACCGATCTCGCCGACTGCGACTGTTTTTTCCATGGTGCACATTTCTCTGAGATGCTGCATCTTCACCTCATCCAGTTCACCGACATGATCCGGATGCACGCCGACTGCCGCATAGACATGCGGATAACGCATAGAAAGCTCCACACTGTCCTTTGCCCCCTGAAAACTTGCACCTACGTTTACAATGCAGCCGACACCCTGCTCTTCCAGCGTGGAGAGCAGGCAGTCTCTGTCTTTGTCAAATGCCTCATCATCATAATGAGCGTGACTGTCAAAAATCATACATTCTTTTCCTCTTAGCAGATTTCTGCTCCGGACGGCATTTTCTTTTCCGGTACCATCAGGGAAAGTTCTCCGTTCTCATCCTCTGCACACAGCAGCATACCTTCCGAAAGAACTCCGGCAAGTTTTGCAGGTTTTAAGTTTACCAGTACCATGACTTTTTTGCCGACCATCTCTTCCGGTGTATAATGTGCCTTAATTCCGGATACGATCTGTTTTACCTGGCTGCCGATCTTAACCTGAGAACAGAGCAGTTTTTTGGATTTTTTCACTGCCTCGCAGGAAATGATCTCGCCTACCTGGAACTGCATTTTGCCGAATTCTTCAAATGTGATCTCCTCTTTCGGCTCGATATCAATGCCTTTTTCCTCTTCTTTTACTTCTTCTTTTGCCGGATGAAGCTCTGCAACTTTTGCCATCACTTCATTGATATCCATACGTGCAAAGAGGATTTCCGGTTTCTCGGTTACTTTATTGCCTGACGGATACAGACCAAAGGTATCCATCTGGGAAAGCTTGCGTTTCTGTGCTCCGAGCTGTGCCAGTACTTTATCAGAAGTCTCCGGCATAAAGGATTCCAGAAGTGTTGCTCCGACGCTGATGGACTCTACCAGATTGTAGAGAACCGTTGCCAGACGCTCTTTTTTTGCCTCGTCTTTTGCCAGTGCCCACGGCATCGTCTCGTCGATGTATTTGTTGCAGCGTTTGAACAGTGTAAAGATCTCGGTGATCGCATCTGCCACACGCAGCTCTTCCATTTTTGCAATGACTTTGTTCGGTGTTTCCAGAACGACTTTCTTTAATTCTTCATCCACCGGCTCGTTTACGTTCTTATTTTCTACCACGCCGCCGAAATATTTATTAGACATGGAAACCGTACGGTTTACCAGGTTTCCGAGGGTATTTGCCAGGTCAGAATTCATACGCTCTACCATCAGCTCCCAGGAGATCACACCGTCGTTTTCAAATGGCATCTCATGCAGAACGAAATAACGCACGGCATCCACGCCAAAGAAATCAACCAGCTCATCGGCATACAGTACATTTCCTTTGGATTTGCTCATCTTGCCGTCGCCCTGCAGCAGCCACGGATGTCCGAATACCTGTTTCGGAAGCGGCAGATCCAGTGCCATCAGAAAGATCGGCCAGTAAATGGTATGGAAACGAATGATATCCTTACCGATCAGATGCAGATCTGCCGGCCAGTCTTTCTTGAACTGCTCGCTGCTGTTTCCGTCACAGTCATAACCGATACCGGTGATGTAGTTGGTCAGTGCATCCAGCCATACATAAACGACATGTTTCGGATCAAAATCTACCGGAATGCCCCATTTAAAGGAAGTACGGGATACGCACAGATCCTGAAGTCCCGGAAGAAGGAAGTTGTTCATCATTTCATTTTTTCTGGAAACCGGCTGGATAAATTCCGGATGGGTGTTGATATGCTCGATCAGACGGTCTGCATATTTGCTCATACGGAAGAAATAAGCTTCTTCTTTTGCAGGCTGCACTTCACGTCCGCAGTCCGGACATTTGCCGTCCACCAGCTGAGACTCGGTAAAAAAAGACTCGCAAGGTGTACAGTACATACCTTCATAATGTCCCTTGTAAATATCTCCCTTATCGTACAGTTTTTTGAAGATCTTCTGTACCTGTTTTTCGTGGTCTGCATCCGTTGTACGGATAAATTTATCGTAAGATGTGTTCATCAGATCCCAGATTCTCTTGATTTCTGTGGAAACTTCATCCACAAAAGCCTTCGGTGTCACACCTTTTTCTTCTGCTTTCAGCTCAATCTTCTGACCGTGTTCATCGGTTCCGGTCTGGAAGAACACATCATATCCCTGCTGTCTCTTAAAACGGGCAATGCTGTCTGCCAGCACGATCTCGTAAGTGTTTCCGATATGCGGTTTGCCGGATGTATAGGCAATCGCAGTTGTCATATAAAATTTCTTTTTATCCATTTCTGCCTCCTGTATATTGTCAGATCAAACGCCGGTGAAGGCAT
>ENA-UOJT01001386-UOJT01001386.1-human-gut-metagenome-genome-assembly--contig:-C15-NODE-1386-length-15821-cov-9.071737_pt1 | contig 15821 bp, 9 predicted proteins | sample MGYA00242357_ERZ723904 | MGnify/ENA metagenome assembly ERZ723904 | reverse complement strand
TATACCCGGCATTTTATTAATGTAGAATACCTGTTAAGGCAAATGGGGAAATGATAAAGAGACTAATTCAAGACAGTATCTTTATCATCTGAAGTTTTTCCGTTTTTTTTCTTCATTTGTTCATATTGGGGTTACTGTGCTGATGATTAATGGTTTGTAGATGAATATAATGAAGGATATCATCCTGTAGCATCTATATAATTCAAATTTCCCATGTAATAAATGAATAAAGGGAAACTTTCTGTATATCAACAAAAGAGTAAGTCGTATGTTGTAAGCATTTATCTTATTATTCTTTAGTTCAAAAGTCATGTCCGATTTCTTGTCCGTCAATTGTCAAACGCTTGTTCGACTAATATCGGATAAGCGTCCGACATATATCGAACAAGCGTTTGACGAATGACGGACAAGAACAGATACAGCACTTTTGGTCTAAAAGTATATCAGTCCCACTCTACCTGTACACTAATAAAGAGATAAGATATACCTTTGGATTTGCCGGTATACAATGGTTGTTCATGATGAAGCGATAGGGGAGAAGTAGAGATTTTGTAAGCGTCTCCGCGCTTCTATATAGTGTGGTAGAATAAAAAATTTAATAAGCCTTGTTTAGCTATTCTCTTTTTCCCATTTGTCAGGCAGGAGTTCCCTATATTTTTCCAGTGGCGTGTTCGGTTGCCATTCGGCGGTTCTGTTTATCACATCCGTGAGATACTCAAACAGATTCACTTTATGCATCCTGCAAGTGAGTGCTATGGTGTAGAGTATGGCGCCCCGTTCGGCCCCCTTATGGCTGCCGAAGAACAATGAGTTTTTTCTTGACAGGGATATGTACCGGTTCATCCGTTCAACTATATTGTTGTCCAGGTAAGTGTCACCATAGTTGAAGATGTCCACCACGGCATTCCACTCATTACGAAGATAGGTAATGGCTTCCCTTAGTTCGCTCTTGGGTAACAAATCCCCCCGTTCTTCTATTTCATCAAGCACATCTTTTATTTCCCCGAGTATGTCCGGCGCATACTTTTTGCGATGTACAAGATTCTGTTCCACCGTCCATCCGTCCACCCCGACTTTATGTTTATGCTCGTTTTGATAAAGTTTGTTTATCAGTTCCACGATTCTTTTTGCATCCGGGTCGTTCTCACCGCTATCTATAAATTTCCGTTTTATATGTTGCAGGCACGGGATGCGTGTGATATGGGGATAAGCATCGCTTTCGAGTTTCCGGTAAGGTGAGTAGCCGTCGCTTTGTATGATGCCCTTGCAACTGCCTAATTCGTTAAGAATAACCCTTTCAGAGCGGGAGCCGTCATCGTAGAGCAGGTATATCATCCCGGTGTTTATGCCCACAACCACCCAGAGGTATCCCTTGCGGACTCCTTTTCCCTTGCTGTTCTTTTCCAAGACGAGTATTTTGTAATAGGTTTCATCGGCTGCCTTATAGGGATCGCCCAAGGCTGTCCGCCGGATACACTGATAAAGATTTTCGAAGAGGCCTGAGGCTTTCTCCATCAACTTATGGGCCGTGGGTTTCTTCAGCGTAAAGCCATGATCTTCGAAGTAGCTGATGATTCTTTCTACAGGCAGTGATTGTATGTACCGTAATTCCATCAGTCCGGCAATGAATGAGCCGTCATAGCTGGAGTTCAGGAAGGCCGAAGCCGGTGTTTTTCCCTCAAACAGGCGGCCGTCCTGCGTATAGGTGTGTATCTTGTAGACGTGCTTGATGAAGCGCATGGGGACACATTCATAGCGGACGCATATTCTGGGAGTGGGGGTAAACAGCCGAGCCTTATTGATGTCAAAACCGGGATCATCCGGATAAACGACATGTTCCTCCTCCTCCAGCTCATAATGCATGTCACGTCTGGCCCCATTGTTCTTCCTGGCTTTACGCCCGGCGGCTTTTTCCGCTTCTGCCTTCCGCCTCTCTTCTTCAGACAGGGCAGGCCGGGGAGCCTGTTGCCGTTCGGATGTGTTGGATACAAGTTTGGCGAGTCCCTTGGTAATGCGTTGTTGCCTGCCAAAGGATTCGCCTTTTTGAAGGAGTGCCTCCTTAAGGGAAGAGACCTCTTTGGTCAAAGCCTCTATCTGGTCCAGGAGCCTGTTGTTGTCATCCCGTAATCCCTTGATTTGTTCCTTCAATAACCCTATGAGTTCATCCTTTTTCATGGCATAAAGATACGAAAAATTAACGGGACAGCCATGGGAATCGGATAATATTTGTGATGTAAATTATTAAGGAACAGCTGATTATGTTATATCCTAAAGCGTTTTCGCAGCCGTACGGACTGTAATGACACTCCATTCAGGATAAAAGACAAAATCTGATAGGAAACCTCGTAATTGCCTGTATCGGGGTTAAATGTCGGCAGCTCAAAACTTCCACCTTCGAGACGCTTGTAGTAAAGAAGAAAGCCGTCACCGTCCCAACGCAGTATTTTTACACCCTGCCGGTTCTTGCCAAAGAACAAAAAGACATCTCCTGATATGGGAGACAAACCTTTCATCTCTGAGCGTATAATTTTGAATAAACCGTCAATGCCAAGGTTCATACGGACAAAGCCCTGGTACAGGTAGTACCGGTTGGCTGATGTTAGAGAATACATGGAGCCCCCTCCCTTCGTTCGTAATCGTGCAACATTTGAATGATACCGCCGGGAGTAGCCCGTTTGACCGAAATGGTGGTACCGCTATTGAAGGTGATTGTGACTCCGGAAAGGCTGAACTCTTCTTCCGACAACATGACGGGGACTATTTGACTGAACGAAGGAGGGGAACTTGTCGGTCGGGAGGGGGCAACACTGCCATAATAATTACGGACCGCATCTTCCTTAGCTTGTTTAACGCTATAGCCCCGTCGGGACATCCAGGAACTCATACCTCCAGAAGTGGTATGCTGCTCACGGCAAACATCAGCTAAAGAACAATGACAGTCTACTTTCAATACATCAAGGAAACGTTCCCAGGTTTTTCTAAATCTATTTTCTGCTAAATCCATAATGATTCGTTTTTATACCCGGCAAAGATATAAGAACGAAAAAAGAGAGACAATATAGAAGCGCGGAGACGCTTACCTGTTAACAAAGCCATTTCCTTCATCTTGTTCATCATTTATTATCAGTAACATAAAGATAACCAACAAAATATCATATAGATGAAGGAATGAAGGATTTATTTTGATAAACTTTTATTGAGATGTTTAAGCGAATAAAGCATTTATACGATATATATAAAAAGAACCCCTGAAGCCTTTTTGTTCGACTCCAGGGGTTCAACTATCCACATCTCCTTTACCTATTTCACTTATTCTGTTAGCTTTTCTTTGCTAATTCCGATTCGATAGGATCGTTATATTGTTTCTGCAATTTGTGCAGTTCGTCCATCAACTGTTTGGTGATTTCTTCCGTACCGGGTTTATTATAAATGTTATTCATTTCCATCGGGTCGTTTTGCAGGTCGTAAAGTTCCCATACGTCGATGTCATTATAGAAATGCATTAATTTATAACGGTCTGTACGTACGCCATAATGACGTTTTACCATGTGTTCGGCCGGGAACTCATAATAATGGTAATACAAGGAAGTACGCCAGTCTTTCGGATGCTCGCCTTTCAGCAACGGCAGGTAAGAATCACCCTGGATATCTTCAGGAACCGGAGCGCCTGCCAGTTCGAGGAAGGTAGCGGCATGGTCGATATTCTGAACCATTTCAGGAATATCACCCTTTATGCCACCCGGATAGCGAACCAACATCGGTGTGCGGAAAGACTCTTCATACATGAAACGTTTGTCAAACCAACCGTGTTCACCCATATAGAATCCCTGATCGGATGTATAAACGATAATCGTATTATCCAGCAGATCGTTCTTTTCCAGATAATCCAATACACGACCTACATTACGGTCTACCGAATGGATGACACGAATATAATCGTGCATATACTGCTGGTATTTCCATTCTGCTAACGCCTTGCCGGAAAGTTTCTTTTCCTTGAACTCTTTGATGATCGGGTCATAATGCTTGTCCCAGGCGGCTTTCTGTTCCGGAGTCATCCGGTTGTACATATTACGTCCGGCTTTTTCCAATCCCGGATTGGAGTGGATCTCGTTTTCTTTGTCAGCCAGTTTCAGGTCATACACCAGATCCATGTCTTTAATGACACTCATTTCCTGCTGCGAAGCGGCAATACGGCCTTCATATTTGTCGTAGAAAGTTTCCGGTATCGGGAAAACAACATCCTTATACAATTCCAGATCGCAGGTATCCGGCATCCAGGTACGGTGCGGAGCCTTATGATGCAGGAGCAGGCAGAACGGTTTGTTCTTATCCCTTTTCTGGTCCATCCAGTCGATAGCCAGATCGGTTGTTATATTGGTGGCGTATCCTTCTATTTGTTTCTTTTCTCCGTTATCGATAAAATAAGGATTGTAATAATCGCCCTGTCCTATCAATATGTTCCAGTAATCGAACCCGGTAGGTTCGGATGTCAGGTGCCATTTACCGACAATAGCGGTCTGGTAACCGGCTTGCTTCAATAGTTTCGGGAACGTCTGTTGTCCGCCGTCGAATGTTTTCGTGTTGTCGGTAAAGCCGTTTGCATGGCTATGCTTACCGGTCAGCAGACAGGCACGGCTGGGACCACTCAACGAGTTGGCAACGAAACTGTTGGTAAAACGGACTCCCTCTTTGGCGATGCGGTCGATGTTCGGAGTCTCGATGAACCGATGATCATACGCACTGATTGTCTGAAACGAATGATCATCGCACATAATGTAGAGGATATTCATTGGCTTCTTAGCCTCCTCTGCCCCTGCTTTTTTCTCTTTGCAGGAAGGCAGCGATGCTAACACCGCTGCTCCCGTTAATGAGAATAATACTTTAGACCTAATGTTCTTCATATTCTATATACTTGTATAAATTAGATTACCATCCCGGGTTCTGTTCCCATTTACCTCCTGTCAAAGACAACATACGAGGTTGAATAGGCAACAAATAGTCGCGACCTACATTAAACCGCCATCCCTGCTCATAACCTGCCGGATTGCTGGGCACAACATAACGAAGTGCGTCACCCGGTTTACCTGTCAGGAAGAGATTGTTTCCGGAAGCCTGGTCGTAAACCAACTTACCGCCAAATGCGGGATGGTTTTCCAGGTTACTTCCTGTAAATAAGACACCTTTCGGCCATTTGCCAACGATAAGTTCTTCGGCAGCAGCCCAACGAAGAATATCTTCCAGACGACGGCCTTCACAGGCTTTCTCGATACGACGTTCACGACGGACAGCCTGAATATATTTATCCAGATGACGGAACGGATAATCAGCCTCCTGATTATACTCCCGATCAAAATCTACGGCAGGCATACCGACGCGGTCACGTAACGGTTGCAAAGCTACAATTATTTTCTGAGAATTGGTCGCTCCGTCCAACTCGGCCAACGCTTCGGCATAATTTAACAGGATATCGGCATAACGGAACTGGATTGCCGGGGTTGCTCCTTTAGCTTCAGCATCCAGGCTACCGGTATAATCGATCTGTACATATTTCAGTAAAGAATATCCTGTCATATTCTGATTGTAAGACGAAGTACCAATCAGTGGCGGAACGACATAGTAAGGAGGCAAATCATCCGGACGCAGTTGTTGTCCGGGCGTACAGATCGTCTGCGACAAACGTGGATCACGTACGGTAGGCAATAACTCATCACCAAACACCTTCTTTGCATTTACCAATGCTGCACCGATAAACGGTTTGCCATCTTTTGTCAGATAATCATCGATCAAAGATGCAGTAACACCGATGCTACCTCCTCCCTGGTTCAGATAACGATTTACACTGTTACCCACCTGATCGCCATCATACATTTTAAACCAAAGTACTTCGGAATTAGCCGATAAGTCGGTGGTTTGAAACATCTGGCGGTAGTCATCCAGTTCGTTACCAGTAGAATATATTTTCCATACTCCGCGATCCATTACATCTTTGGCGGCATCGGCAGCCTGTGTAAAGTACCCGCGAATCTTTTCATCCGTTACGGAAGGATCAAAAAACTTATCGCCTTTTGCCTTATGATATTTCTCCCAGGTACCCTCGAAAAGAGCCACTTCACTCTTCAATGCACGGGCAACATCCTTATGGACACGCATGGAAGCACTATTATTCTGTATACCCAAATAAGAAATAGCCTTGTCCAGGTCGGCCAAAATGCTATCCGCCACTACGGTCCGGCTATCCCGAGGTAACTGCATCTCTTCTTCATTAGGGTCAAGCGGAGTACTTACCCATGTCAATGGCCCATAATCCACAAACATCCTGTAATAGTACCAGGCCCGGAAGTAATAGGCTTCGCCGACATACTGATCATAATCGGGACTTCCCTGTTCCACACAGTTATCTAAATTGGCTAATAAAAAGTTCAAATTACGGATAGCCGTATAATTGGTCAGTTTGGCTGCACCGCTCAAAGTAGTCTCCCCTACCAGACGCGAGCTAACAGAACTGGATGACATATTATCACTATTTATATCAGAACCGGCAATACCGTCACCACTACCACCGGCACCGAAGTCTTGTCCCCGCAAGCCGTTACCAAAATTTACTTTTATTTTATCATCTTCATATTTCGGATTGCCTATCTGATAAAACATGTCCAGATAATTTCTCATTTCACCTGTACTGCTGAAAGGCTGCGCAGTCGAAAGTACGCCTTCCGGCATTTTATCCATATCGAAGCAGGATGTTAGGCTGAAAGCCAGAATCACGCCTAAAAATATATTTCTTTTTTTCATATGATCTCTAAATTATAAGTTAACAACCAAGCCTACAGATACTACACGGTTCATCGGATAGTTCTTACCACCCTCACTGGTGTAGTCGTTCTTTGTATAGATCGCTTCCGGGTCAAACATACCTTTCAGTTTTGTAAAGGTCAGCAGGTTTTCACCAGAGAAGAATACCTGAACTTTCTGCATACCTACTTTATTCGTCCAGATAGCAGGAAGGTCATAGCTGATTGTCAGGTTTTTCAAACGGCAATAAGCACCACTCTGAATATACCGGTCGCTGGTAGTCATTGTTTTATCACGGAACGGAACAACACCGCCTGCCGTATGGATATAGGGCTTCGGATAATAAGCTCCCGGATTCGATTCACTCCAGAAATCCAGATGTTCCTTAAACACAGTTACCTGTGCATAGGGACCGCTTCCCCAGAAGTAAGCGCCTGTTCCCGGATCCCAATCACGTTTGCCAACTCCTTGGAACATCATGCTCAGGCTGATGCCTTTCCAACTGATAGAACCGTTAACTGTGTACTGATAACGCGGAGTCGTATTACCGATTACCGTCATATCGCCCATATCATCCAATGTATTTGTCCCGTTATTGATCTTATTATCATTATTCAGGTCACGATATTTCACATCACCCGGAGTCCAGGGTTTACCACTGATAAATGACAAGTCATACTTTTCATTATAAGCATCTGCTTCTTCCTGTGTCTGGATCAGACCGTCGGCACGATACCCCCAGATTTCGCCCACCTTTTTACCGGTATACCAGTTTTCTTTCGGATTTGTTCCGGTCGGGTTGGCATATTCCGTTACTTCTGAAGTTGCATCCGACAATGAACCACCGATCGTATACTGAATATCGCTACCGATCTGTCCGCGATAATTCAGGGCAAGCTCCCAACCGCGGTTTCTCATCCGTGCATTATTGGTCTTAGGTGCATCTGCTCCGAAAATATCCGGAAAGTCGACGCCGGGCCCTAACATATCCTTTGTATCACGCTGGAAAACATCGAGTGTACCGGTCAAAGAGTTCCCTAAGAATCCAAAGTCGAGACCGATATTCTTACTTTCCACCTTTTCCCAGGTAGTAGTCGGATTCACAACACCCGGAGCCCGTGTAAAGATATGACGTCCGTCAGAGAAAATATAATTGCCCAACTTATTATTCAACTCCATTGTTGCGGCAAAAGTATATAAGGCAGCACCGGCCTGGTTACCCAGCAAACCATAGGAAGCACGCAGTTTCAGGTTTGACAGTACATCAGTCACAGAACTCATGAATTGTTCGCGGGTAATGTTCCATCCCAAAGAGACGGAAGGGAAGAATCCCCAACGATTGCCTGAGGCAAAACGGGAAGAGCCGTCATAACGTCCGTTCAGTTCAACCAGATAACGTCCGTCATAATCATAATTGATACGTCCGAAGAAACCGCGGGTTGCCCAACCGTTACGGGTATCGATGACAGTCTTGTCGCCGGTTCCCATACCGACATTCGGATTGCTGGTCGAATACAGGCCGGTAATGGAGTTCTTCATCAGACTGAACTCATAATCTTCTTCCTGAAAACCAGCCATTACTGTAAAGTTGTGCTTTTCAGCCAAGCTGAAAAGATAATTTGTATACAAATTGATCGACTGATAACGTGTACGGTCATAGCTACGGGTAAACTTACCATCAGGAGACATACCCAATTCCGCACGAACACCTTTTGAAGAACTGACACCGTCGGCACCATAAATAAGCGGACTGACATTTAGTGCTTCGTATTCTTTATTTCCTAATTTATAGGTATAGTCGAAGAATATAAACCAGTTCTTAACAGGTTGAATATCCAAACCGGCAGTGATATTCATATTATCACGCTGTGTATTTGTATAGGTTCCGCTCTGCAGATAAGGAATCATTGTCAGTTCCGTGAAATGACCGTTCGGGTCGACCGGAGAAACTGTGGGACGGAAACGAGCCAGTGAATGATAGAAACCTTCGCTGATACCACCGTCACCAAACGGAGTATTCTGGTCGGAATGCATGAATTTGGTATTCACTTTCAACTTCATCCAACTAGTCAGCTGCGAAGTAACATTGGCAGCAAAATTATACCGTTTATAATCCATATCGGCATAACGGAGAATTCCGTCTTCCGAATAGTAACCACCTGAAATATAATATTGTGCAGCCTTACCACCACCGCTCAGGCTGATATTATGATTCTGTTTAAACGCCCAGTTCTTATAATGCAAATCAAAATAGTTCACATTACCGACACCAGACTCCGAGTTTTCGAAAGCCGGGTTCATATTGGAATTGGCAGGCAGTTCGAACCACGGATCGACACTGCTCGGATCATTGATATACTGCTGTAACAAAGCTAGTTTCTCATCGCTGTACAAACGCGGAGAACCGGCATTGGTTACACCGGCATTCCAGTATTGTGCAAAATCATACGAATTGACCATATCCGGCAGAACAGTCGGTGTACTCCAACCGACCGTACCCTGGTAGTTGATGCGCGTTTTACCTTCTTCCCCTTTCTTTGTCGTGACAAGAATCACACCGTAAGCGGCACGTGCACCGTAGATAGCACAAGCAGCCGCATCTTTTAATACGGATATATTTTCAATATCACTGGGGTTTACATCGGTGAGGCTCATTTCCACACCATCGACCAGGACGTAAGGGGCCGCATTATTATCCAGGTTACCTTGTCCGCGTAATGTCAAAGTACCGGCTCCACCCGGACGGCCACCATCGGAATTGCTTACCAGCAAACCCGGAACCATCCCTTGTAAACTCTGTACGGCATCGGCAACAGGACGACGTTCCAGCACATCTCCCTTAACGGAAGATACGGAACCGGTCAGATTCACTTTCTTCTGCACGCCATAACCGACAACAACTACTTCATTAATATCAACCGCATCACTAAGCATCTTGATCGTTAAATCCTTCATGCCTTCCTTTATCAGGATTTCCTGAGGGATCAGACCAATATAAGATATTAATAATGTTTGTCCGGGTGATACCGAGATAGAAAAACGGCCATCGGCATCGGCAATCGTACCGTTCTGTGAATCTTTCACCTGAACAGCTGCTCCGGCCAAAGGTTCGGAAGTTGCCTCTTCGAGGATAACCCCCGTTACTGTCTGCTGAGCAAAACCTGCCAAGCAAAACAACATCAGTAAGAATGTTAGAAAAGATTTTTTCATAAAACAATAAATTTAGTAAACAACATAATTTAATTCTCAAGACAGGTAAGTTTTTTCAAATTCACCTATATCCAATAACATCGAATTAACCCTATTTCATAAGCACGCTCTGTTTAGTTAATATTTGCAAAGGCAAAGTTGCACTTTCCGAGACATACCGATGTCAACAATCGTACTTTTCATGTCAAAAACCATCCCAAAGTTCTGTTTACACTGAATGTTTTATATTTTAGATCGGTTTTATTACATTTGCACTTATTAGAAATAAAGTACGATGAGAAGCATCCCTATTATAAAATTATTACAATTCCTGTTTTTGTTTTACTACTGTATAGGATATACAAAAGGAGCAACCCCCAGCTATTTTTTCCAGCAGCTGAATCTGGACAAAGGTTTATCGCAAACAACAGTGAATTGTATCCTGGCAGATAATAAAGGATTGATCTGGATCGGGACAGCTTCCGGGTTAAGCTGTTTTGACCGTTACGGTATGAAAAGTTATTTCCATGAAAAGGATAACCCTTATTCCCTGCCGGGAAATACGATTTATTTCATTGCGGAAGATTCATTGAACAATATCTGGGTTTCCACCAATAACGGATTAACCTTATACGATAAAAGCAGCGACTCATTCCGCCCTGTCAAATTCGAAGATAAGATAATCACAACAAATTCATTCCATACATTCTCCGGCTCCATCCTTTTCACAGCTGATGAAGGAGTATATATCTATGACGGCAAAAGTCGGACTCTTCATAAAAGGCCCGTCCTTCAAAAAGACTCATCCGATTTTATACCTTATTATATTCGTCCCTGGGACAAAGACGAAGTATTGCTTATCTCACGCAGAAACGGTATCCTCAGATACAACCCGGTTACCGATCAGATAACTCCTACCGATTATCCGATCCAAACGGGAGACCTGAATGCGGTTTATCTGGATAGTAAGAAAAGGCTTTATCTTTCCTCCTATAATAAAGGCTTCGTTTGTTACGCTCCGGATGGAAAAAAGCTTTACCATATCCATACGGGAAATTCCAAATTAAATAATAACCTGGTACTTGACTTTCTGGAGATAAATAACAAACTCTGGATAACGACCGATGGCGGAGGAATCAATATTATGGATCTGGAAAACACCTCCGATATTACAGCCATTGTCCATACGCCGGGAGACAGGAACACGCTTCCGGTAAATTCCGTCAAATGCATCTATAAAGACAAACAGGATAATATCTGGGTAGGGACAGTCAGAGGCGGTATGATCGGTATCAAAGAAGTTTTCATGAAAACATATACGGATGTTCCGCGCAACAATACCAACGGATTGAGCGATATATCAGTCATCAGTATCCACGAAGACAAACGGGGACGCTTGTGGCTGGGGACAGACGGAGGCGGTATCAACCAATACGATCCTTATACCGATACCTTCAAACATTATCCATCCACTTACGGAGATAAAGTCGTATCTATTACAGATTATTCGGACTCAGAATTACTCGTTTCCCTATATACCAAAGGTATGTATCTCTTTAATAAAGAAACAGGAAACTACCACCGGCCCTTCTATCTGATCGACGAAGCCACGACGGTCGACCAGTTTCACGGAGGAAATGCCTCACTGGCTTATAGGGTTACCGACGAATGGGCTTATTTTCTGGGTAAAAATGCAGTCAGCCATAGTTTCCGGACCGGGAAGTTCTCTTTCCTGAAGATAGACGGGAAGAAGCTGGCCGTAGGTCCGATGAAAATGGTTTGTGCCGACGATAAATCAGCCTTTATCATCCAAAGCAACAACCTGTATGAAGTATATCACGGCAGCGACACGCTTCATGTCCTCCTCAGTATCGGTGGACATGAAGCGATCAAAGCGGTAGCACGCGACAAGAACGGTATTTTCTGGATCGGGACGGAGTATGGTTTCGGTTATTTCGATTCTAACACAAAGGAATTCACCAAGATTGAAACCAAACTGTTCAACAGTGTCTCTACCTTACTACTGGACGAACAGGAACGTCTTTGGATCGGTGCCCGCAACATGTTATTCTCATACGATCTCAAAAAGAAACGTTTCGCCTCCTGGGGAGAATCGGACGGTTATACGACGAATGAGTTCATCTATAAATATCAGGTTTCGTCCATCTCCGATTATATCTATCTGGGTGGCGCCTCCGGATTGCTGCGTATCAATAAAAACATACCGACCAAAGAAGAGCCGCTGCCCGAAGTCAGGCTGATGGACGTGTTGCTGAACGGGAACTCCTGTATCGACCAGTTGGAAAACGGCCGTAACCGGATAACGATTCCTCATACGCACAGCTCCATTGAAATAAAAGTCATCTCGATGGAAAAAGATGTGTTCCGCAGCAAACTATACCGTTATATGATTAACGGAACCGATCAACAATACACCGAAACATACAACCATGTCCTTTCACTGCGTATGCTGGCTCCGGGCAACTACTCCATCCTGGTGTCCTGCAACTCAAAAAGCGGGGAATGGAGCGAACCGGTCGAAGTACTTCATATCACGGTAACACCTCCCTGGTATCAACGCCCCTACGTCTTTGTCATTTTCATCATCCTGTTAATCCTCTTTCTTTTCTGGTCCGAACGCATAGCAAGGCGGCGCAGAAACCGGAAAATGAAATGGCAGATGAAAGAGCACACCAATAAGATGAATGAGGAAAAGGTACGCTTCCTCATCAACATCAGCCATGAACTGCGTACCCCGCTAACACTGATTTACGCACCTCTGAAAAGGATACTCGACAAAAACAGCTGGAATGAACCGGAAAATCTGAAAGGACAATTATCCGGCATATACAAACAGGTGCTGGACATGCGGAACACCATCAATATGGTATTGGATATGAGCAGCCTGAAGGAGGCGAAGAATACGTTGCACAAAACGCCCCATCAACTGAACGAATGGATCATTTCCGTCGCCAAAGATTTTGAAAGCGAACTGGAAGCCCGCCATATCCGGATAGACTACCAACTGGATGAACATATCGGACAAGTTTCGTTCGACGGTCCCAAATGTACGACCGTCTTATCGAACCTATTAATGAATGCGCTGAAGTTCAGCCCTTCGGACACAACGATCACCGTATCCAGCGAATTACTGGATGATAAAATCCGGGTAAGCGTAGCCGACCAGGGAATCGGTCTGGGCAATCTCGATGCCAATAAACTCTTTACCCGCTACTATCAGGGTAACCACGACCAGTCGGGAAGCGGGATAGGACTCTCTTTCTCCAAAGCACTGATAGAAAGGCACAAAGGAACGATCGGTGCCATGAACAATGAAGACTGCGGAGCCACTTTCTTCTTTGAACTGCCACTCGATGCCGAGAATGAAAACATAGAAAAAGAAAACCAGCAAGACGTATGGTTCCCGGTTGAATCCCCATCCGAAACGGAAACATTCTCTACAAACCATTATTCTATCATCATCGTAGAAGACAAGAAGGAATTAAGTTCGTTCCTGAAAGAATCCTTACAGGAATCTTTCAAAAATGTCTATGTGGCAGGCGACGGAGAAGAGGCCATTGAAATAATTAACCAGAAGCATCCGGACATCATTGTCAGCGACATTATGATGCCAAAGATGAACGGTTATGAATTGTGTAAAAAGATCAAGGAAGATATGGCAACCAGCCATATTCCCGTTATACTCTTAACTGCCAGGGGCGATCTGGACAGCACGACAATGGGATACAAACTGGGAGCGGACGCTTATCTGGCAAAGCCTTTCGATATGGAATTACTACTGGCAGTCATCAGTAACCAGCTGAAAAACCGGGAAGCGATCAGGCAGAAGTATAAAGAAAGCCATTTACTTCCTCCGGAAGCAACCCCTTCACAGACAAACAACCTGGACGAGGAGTTCATGCTGAAACTGAACAAGCTGATTTACGACAACCTTTCATCGCGTGAACTCGATGTCAAATTCCTTACCACGCAGATGGGAATGAGCCGTACGCCACTCTACGCCAAGCTAAAGGCCTTAACCAATATGGGAGTTAACGATTATATCAATATGATCCGCATAGATAAAGCCTGCCAGCTACTGGTTGGCTCTTCCATGAATATCACAGAGATATCCGAAACTGTAGGATTCGAGTATCCCCGCCATTTCAGCACGCTGTTCAAACAGCTCAAAGGCATGCCGCCATCGCAATACAGGAATAGTAAGGCTACAACAAAAGAATGCGATAGCGAAAGATTAGATTAGATATTTATCAAAAGTGAGCTATCTTGTCCCCGTGCTTGACACGGGGACGCAGAAGAACAGGCAGTATCAAAAGATACATATAGGATTACGGTCTGTGCCTTTGCGATCCCGTGTCAAGCACGGGAACGGGATAGCTCACCTTTTTCTATAATTACCCCCCATTTATTTCCAGTAAGGCAATGTATAAGGATTGCGATACTGATACCAGTACAACCGATGTGCAGCGGCTTCCTTATCATTCACGAAACTTAATGTAGCCGGATCCCATTTTACCGGACGGTTCAGTTCGCGGGAAATATTTGCCAGACAGCAAAGCGTATTAGTACTGCAACCTACCTCTACCGGAGCAATCGGATTCTCACGTGAACGAACGCAATCGATAAAGTTCTGCATATGAGGCGAACTTACTTCATACTCTCCTTTACCGACTTCTTTCTTCTTAGCTTTCAACAAGGAAGGATCCGAACATTCGATATAACCGCGTGCTACCTTCAGCCATCCTTTATCACCGATAAACTGGATACCCTGAGCATTCTCATTATCTTCCCGATAAGGCTGTTCGGTCATCACAATACCGTTAGCATATTTCATGGAAGCATATTTCTGTCCGTTATAACCTGCCGGAGTAAATTCTACCGGACCGGAACCGTCCATACCGATAGCAGCCTGAGCGATGTCAAACATATGGGCACCCCAGTCGGCCGTAAAGCCATTACCGGTTTCCTGATACCAACGCCAGGCTCCCCACAACTGTTCGTTCTGCTCCGGATCGAGAGAGATCGGAGGACAAAGATCCGGATGATAGTGTACCTTCGGATCATTCAGCGGTCCCATCCATTGATTGAAGTTCAGATTTCCCGGCACAGGCATTTCCGGCAAATCCAACGGTTTTGGAGGTGCACCGACACGGGCATATATTTTCTCTACATGACCGATCGCTCCATTACGAACCAACTCGATCGCTTTCTGAAACTCTTCGCTCGAACGTTGCTGGCTTCCCACCTGTAACACCCGCTTGTTATCGCGGACGGCTTTTACCATCGCCAGACCTTCGGCAATTGTATAAGCCAGCGGTTTCTGGCAATAAACATCTTTTCCCGCCTGACAGGCATGAATAGTAGTCAAAGCATGCCAGTGGTCGGGAGTTGCCACCTCGATCGCATCGATGTCCTTACGTTCCAGCATTTCCTCATAAAACTCATAGCTGTCGCAACGCGGCGCTACGCCCTGTTGCTTCTGCCAGGCTGTAATTCTACGCACAAAACGCTCGCGTTTCATGGAATCTACGTCACAACCGGCAGCGACCTGCACGCCCGGACAATTGGAAAAACTGGTAAAATCGGATAAACCTTGCTGCCCCAGTCCGATAAAGCCTAAAACAACCCGATCACTCGGTGCGATGCGCACTCCATTGATCGACCAGCTGGGAAGGATTGTAAAACTGGCTAGTCCCAGTGCGGACAAGCCGAGGAATTTTCTTCGGGAAATTCCTTTCTTCTCGTTCTCTTTCATGGTATTAAATTATATTGGTCTTAGGGAAGAATGTTGAATGTGACATTGTGGGGGTGTGCCA
>ENA-UOJT01001376-UOJT01001376.1-human-gut-metagenome-genome-assembly--contig:-C15-NODE-1376-length-15943-cov-11.219159_pt1 | contig 15943 bp, 8 predicted proteins | sample MGYA00242357_ERZ723904 | MGnify/ENA metagenome assembly ERZ723904 | reverse complement strand
TTTAAATCTTTCTTCTCCGTCACACAAGAAAAACCGGAAACTGAGAAACAGAAAATCGATCAAAAGAACTTCGAGATATTCAAGTATGACGGCATGCGTGCGCAACGCATGGGGCGTCCCGATTATGCAATCAAATGCTTCACTGAAGCCCTCGCCCTTCAGGAAGACTTTGAAACCATGAGCTATCTGAGCCAGGTTTACATTCAAACCAATGCCCTCAGCGAAGCACATGAACTGCTGGAACGCATGGCAAAACAGGAACCGGACCATACCTCCACTTTCCTCACCCTTGCCAACGTATGCTACCTGCAAGAAGACTATCAGGCAATGGCAGACGCCGCACAAAAAGCTATTGAAATAGAAGAAGGAAATGCCATGGCATACTATCTTCTGGGCAGAGCCAAGCAAGGTATGGACGACGGTATCATGAGCATCGCCCATCTCACCAAAGCCATTGTACTGAAAGACGACTTCACCGAAGCCCGCCTGCTGCGTGCCGAAGCCTTAATCAAGATGCAGCAATACAAGGAAGCTACCGAAGATATCGACGCTATACTCTCCCAAGATCCCGATGAAGAAGCTGCATTACTGCTCCGCGGTAAAGTGAAAGAAGCAGCAGGACAGCAGGAAGAAGCCGAAACCGATTATCGCTATGTAACAGAATTGAATCCATTCAACGAACAGGCTTTTCTTTGCCTGGGACAACTTTATATCGTCCAGAAGAAGTATCCCGAAGCTATAGCACTCTTTGACGAAGCCATCGAACTGAACCCTAATTTCGCACAAGCCTATCATGAACGCGGTCGCGCCAAGTTGCTGAATGGTGACACGGCAGGCTCTGCAGAAGATATGAAGAAAGGATTGGAGTTGAACCCCAAAGAAATCCAAGGAATCAGCGGACAATATGACAATCAGCCAAGACAAACGGACGTTTTAGGATTGTAGCGCCATGAAAAGCGGCCTCTTTATACTCATTATATGCCTTCTTTTTCCTGCCTACGTCTGTGCGGACACTTCTAAACATGCTTTAGAAGAAAACAGGAAATTGCTTCACTCTTTAGATAGCCTGCTGGAACAGCAGGATCTATTTGTCAGAGTAAAAGAGGAGCGCATCAAGCAATTGAAAATGCAGTATAGCCGGGTCAAAGAGGTAAAGGAGCTCTATGCCATGAATAGAATGGTCTATTTGGAGTATCGGGTTTATGATGCGGATTCCGCCCTGCATTACATCAACAAGAACATACAACTGGCACAACAGACCAACAACCGTACCTGGGAAGTGGTCTCTTTGCTCGAACAATCATTTGTCCTCACCTCCTCCGGGCTACTGACCGAAGCCTTGAAAGCCGTCAGTGACATTCAACCGGAAGAATTACCCCAAAATCTCCGTTCCGAGTATTTTGGCAGGTTATGTACACTCTATTCCCGCCTGCGGGATTACTCCAGTGAGAACTCCCAACTGTCGGAACATTACAATAACCTCCAAAAGGCTTTCCGAGACTCGGTATACCTCACAGCCACTCCCGACGAATTGCGCTACTGGAACTGCCGGGCATGGCTCTACCTGGGAACCCCGAAAATAGAACCCGTCAAACAGGCATTTGAGGAAAACAAGCAGACATTGTCTAACGACAGCCGCAAGTATTCCATAGCTACCTATAATCTCTCCGCCATTTACCGGAGTGAAAACAACGAGAGCAAATATCTGGAGAACCTCATTCTTTCGGCTATGGCAGACATCCGATCTGTCAACGGAGATATCGGCTCTTTGCAGGAAATAGCGGAATACCTATTTAAGCATGGAGAAATAGACCGCGCCTATAACTACATCCTCTATTGTTCCCAAAAAGCCATGCTTTTCCACAACCGGGTACGAATAGTCAAAATGTCTCATTTGCAAAATCAAATCTACAAAGCATATCAGGAACAGAGCCGCACACAACAAAAGCGCCTTCAAGCCTCCCTGATTGCCGTCAGTTTCTTATTCCTCGTACTGATCGGCGCCTTCCTGTTCATCCGCAAGCAAATGCACCGGCTAAAAGAAGCCAACTTGAAGTTAGACAGTACAAACCAGAAGTTGTCCGTCAATATGGATGCCCTCTCTACAGCACATCAACGCCTGGAAGAAGTAAACATGCAACTGAAAGACTTGAATACGCAATTACAGGAAGTCAACGACCAGTTGCGGGAATCTAATTACGTAAAAGAAGAATATATCGGCTACGTATTCAACATCTGTTCCACCTACATCAGCAAGCTGGAAGAGTTTCGCAAGAACATCAACCGGAAGCTGAAAGTAGGCCAGATAGAAGATGTAAAAGCAATAACGGACTCTTCCGCAACAGCCTCCAACGAACTGAAAGAGTTCTACCAGAATTTCGATACCATCTTCCTGCATCTCTATCCCGATTTTGTAGGTGACTTCAACGCCTTACTGCTACCCGAAGAGCGCATCGAACTGAAAGAAGGCGAACTACTTAATACCGAACTGCGCATACATGCTTTGATAAGACTCGGCATCACAGACAGCGTGAAGATAGCGGACTTCCTCCATTGTTCCGCACAAACGGTTTATAACAACCGGCTTCGCACCCGGAATAAATCCATTATCCCGAAAGAAGATTTTATAAATGCAGTGAAAAAACTCGGAAAATACAAAGCGTAAGCCCTGCTCTCTACTACCGATTCCACTCAAAGAGTTTACTTCCGAGCCTCTCATTTCCAGAAAACAGCACTAATAATCAAATACTTATCAGTTTTAACAGTTTACTTCGCCTGTTTACCTCGCAGAGTAAGTAACCCTTATTGCGCATACCTTTGCCACAGAGATCCAAACTAAAAACTTATGTTAACTATTAAACGAATCATGAAGAACAAAAGAAAAGAAAAACGCTCATGCAGACTCATTCTTACCTGCTGCGCTTTGTTACTGTTCATTTCGGTAAATGCATTTGCACAACAGCAAGTCACAGTCACCGGAAACGTGAAAGATGAAAAGGGAGAACCCATCATCGGAGCTAATGTCATTGTAAAAGGCACTGGTACAGGAAGTGTCACCAATGTAGAAGGAGACTTTTCATTGGCGAATGTACAGAATGGCGCCACTCTTGAAATCTCTTTTATCGGCTATCTGAACCAGGATGTGAAAGTCAACGGCACGAAACCCGTCAGCATTATCCTGAAGGAAGACACTAAGATGCTGGATGAGGTAGTAGTGGTAGGTTATGGTGTGCAGCGCAAGTCGGATATGACGGGTGCAGTTGCTTCCGTAAATACCAAAACACTGGAGAATCGCCCGCAGACCAACATCATCCAATCTTTGCAAGGTGCTGTACCGGGCCTGAATATCTCAGTGACCGGAACCAATGCGGAAGGCTCTTCCACCAAGACCCGCATCCGCGGCGAGAACTCCATCACGGCAGACAACAAACCACTGGTTATTCTGGACGGTATCCCCTTTGATGGTCCCTGGTCCGAAATCAATCCGAACGACATCGAATCCATTGAAGTATTGAAAGACGCTTCTTCGGCTGCCATCTACGGTGCCCGCGGTTCGAACGGTGTCATCCTCATCAGCTCCAAGAGAGGTGAAAAAGGCAAACTGACCGTATCCTACGACACCTACATCACCATTGACAATCCCATCAACTTCCCCAACCTCATGAATGGAGCAGAATTCTGGAAGTATAAGACGGAAGCATTGAAAGATGCCAACACCACCCCGCCCACTGAAAGCAATCCCGAACCGTGGATGGGATCTATGACCGCTACAGAATTGCGTATGCACGAAGCCGGCATGGATACCGACTGGCTGGATCTGGCAACCCGCACCGGTTTCAAGCAGCAGCACAATATCTCTTTCCGTGGTGGCGTCAATAAGACCAACTATTTTGTCTCACTGAACTATACCGATGTGAAAGGTACTGCCGTAGGCAATCAATTCAAACGCTACAACATCCGTTTCAACCTCGATCAGGAGTTCACTTCCTGGTTTAAGTTCTCTACCAGTACCCAGTTGGGACGCTACGACCGAAGTGGCAGCAGTGCTTCTTTCTCCAGAGCATTCCGCATGAATCCCCTGGCAGAAGCTTATGACGAAGAAGGCAACATCCGTTCCGCCGCCTGGGAAGATTCCAGCGAAGCTTTCTCTGTAAACCCCTTAAGTAGCCTCAACAACAAGAGCAACGACATACGCTCTAAAGTCATCACCAACAACGTGGTAGAAATAAAGTTGCCGTTCGTCCCCGGACTCAGCTATAAACTCAATACCGGCTATACGTACCAGAACAGTAGCTGGAAACAGTACCAGGGAATGGATACTTACTACGGCGCACGCTCCAACGGTATTCTGAACACCGACGACTGGCATTCACAAGAGTGGATTCTGGAAAACATCATCACTTACACCCGTGAATTCGGCAAGCACCGCATCTTCTTCACCGGCCTGTATTCTGCACAGAGCTACGAGAAAGAAGGCAACGGAATGGAAGGCAAAGACTTTCCGAACGACGTGATGTACTATTACCAGATTTCCAAAGCCGCCACCATGTCCGGCAGTTCCAGCTATACCAAGCAAAACCATATCTCTCAGATGGCACGTCTGAACTACTCATACGACAGCCGTTACTTGTTGACACTGACTGCACGCCGTGACGGTTACTCCGCATTCGGCAGCCAATCTAAGTTCGGTGTATTCCCCTCCATGGCTATCGGTTGGAACATTTCCAATGAGCATTTCTTCCAGGCAAGCCCGTTGGCAAAAGTGGTGAGCAACCTGAAATACCGCCTGTCATGGGGTAAGAACGGTAACGAAGCGGTAGGCGCCTACACTACATTGCCTGACCTTTCCACCTTCAATTATCTGAAAGATGACCATACCCCAAACTACGGTTTCTATCCTTCCAAGCTGGCTTCTCCTTCGCTGGGATGGGAAACTACGCAATCCATCAATACCGGTATCGACTTCCAACTGTGGAACGGACGTATTCAGGGAACATTCGACATGTACTGGTCGAAGACAAGCGACCTGTTGCTGAACCGCTCCATCCCCACCATCAACGGTACGGGAAACATTACTGAGAATATCGGTGAGACCAAGAACCGCGGTTTAGAGTTGCAGATTACTTCCAACAACATTGCCAAAAAAGATTTCGACTGGTCCACTACCTTCAACCTGTCGCACTACAAGACAAAGATCGTGAATGTAGGTCTCTACGATGCCAACGGCAACCCCATGGATGACATTGGTTCCAGATGGTTCATCGGCCAGCCCATCAGCGTGAACTATGACTACCGCTTCATCGGTATCTGGCAGATCACCGACCCGTCTAATCCGAACGGACAGCAAGACCCGAACTATCGCTACTCCATCCCCGGATATATGAAGTACCATGACAAGGATGGTGTGAACGACATCACCCCGGCAGACAAGGAAATCATCGGCTCGGCAATCCCTAAAGTAACAATGGGTATGACGAATACTTTCCGCTACAAGAATGTCAGTCTGAGCGTATTCCTCAATGCCCAACTGGGACAGACAGCCAATAACTGGCTTTACGACGTATCTCACAACTCTTATCGCCAGAACCGCCTCATGGTAGACTTCTGGACACCGGAGAACCCTACCAACAAGTACCCGAAAAACTCACTGGATACTTCTGTAAACCCGATGAGCGCAGGTTTCTACGAAAAGACTGACTTCCTCCGTGTGCAGGATGTCACGCTGGCCTACCGTGTTCCCCAGCGTTGGTTAAAGAAGATTTCCCTGAACCGCCTCGAAGTATATATGAATATCAAGAACCTGGCAACCTGGACAAGCTGGACCGGCCTCGACCCGGAATTTATCAGCGACCAACAGTCCACTCCGCAGGTACGTTCATTCACATTCGGTCTGAAACTTGATTTATAAACCGCTAAAACAAAGAGAAACAGTATGAAAAAGCTAAAATATACACTGATAGCACTACTCGTGCTCTGCATGACCGGATGCAATGAATCCAGCTTCCTGGAAGAAGATCCGCGTGCTTCACTCTACCCTGAAAATCTGTTAGTAGATTACAGCGGGTTCCAATCCATGGTAACCAGCCTCTACGGAATGATGCGTAACGAATACCGCCGTGCCGATGCACTCGGTGGCGGTCTGCCGCTCGTTCTGCACTCTGCATGGGGTTGCGGTGTGGACAATTCATGGAGTAATAACTCACACAGCGACTTTAAATACATGTACTATCCGTCGCAAATCAACCAGACGGACTTGCAGATATTCCAAAACATCTTCCAATGGTGTTACCGCATCATCAACACGGCAAACATGGTGATTTCACGTGCCGAAGGCAGTGGCATCGACTGGAAAGGAACCGAAACCGAAGCTGCCGCCCACAAGAATAAGATCATCGCACAGGCCCGCTTCTTCCGCGCATGGGCTTACCGCCATCTGACGTATTCATTCGGTGCCGTACCTTTGTCCACCGAAGAAATTACAGGTATGAACTACCGTAACGACTGGGAACGCAACTCCGTAGAATCCATCCGTGAAGTCATGGAGCAGGACTTTGCTTTCGCCATGAACAATTTACCGTTGCGTGAAGAAAGCAACAGCAAGATTTCAGGAGCCATGGCACGCCACTATCTGGGTGAACTATATCTGGCAATGGACCAGCTCTCCAAAGCAGTCGAAGTTTTGAAGCCACTGGCAGAAGGTTCCGAATACAGTTTGATAACCAACCGTTTCGGCAAGAACTCCGCCAATCCGGGCTGTCCGTTCATCGACGTATTCCGCACACCGATGTATGCGGACGGAAACACGGAGGTTTTATACGCTTTTGTCAACACGGAACTGGAAAACAGTGCTTTCGGTACAGCCGAGGTTTACATGAAGAGTACATATAAGAACTATTACTCCAACGACGGTGTCATCAACAAGAGCAACAAGTACGATCCCGACTATACAAGCGGGGCAGCCACCTGGCCTCAGGTGTTCTGGATAAACAACGGTGGTAAAGGTGCCGGACGTTGCGTGCCTTCAAGGGGTGCTTTCCGTCTCTACAACTATAAAGATCAGGGAACTCAGGACGACCGTGTATCCGATTATGCAGTGGTATGGACTATTAACGAGAAGGGTGCCGACGGCAAGATTACGGAATTCCTTAACAACGGTAAGATGGTGGTAGACACCACTGTAACCGCCGCTATGCTGGATGATAATAAGACAACCATCAAGAAGTATAACTGGCCCACTACCCGCAAATGGGATTACGTGGCACCATTGCTGGCAAATGGTGACAAGGATGGATGTTATCAGGATATTGTTTATCTCCGCCTCGCCGACACGTACTTGCTTTATGCGGAAGCCTTGCTGAAAAACAACCAGGCAGGTGAAGCCATCAAATGGATTAACAAGGTACGCAATCGTTCCAATGCAGTCAGCATCACAGAAGCTGAACTCACCGCAGGAGGCGTAGATTTCATTCTGGACGAACGTAGCCGTGAACTTCTTTCCGAAGAAGAACGCCGCCACACCCTGATTCGCGTAAGTCAGGAGAAAGGTGGAGATGAACGTGATGTGAACAATTACTTCAAACGCCGTATGCGACAGTTGAATGAGATTGCAGGACGCGAGGCACGAGGCATGAATTCGTATGATACACCTGTGTTGTTCCCGATTCCACAAGAGTTCATAGATTCCAATACAGGTCGCCAGTTGGAGAATAATCCGGGGTACTTATAAGACAGTAGAACAATGATTAAATAGTGCTATCCCAATTCTCCTCCTTTTGAGAGGAGGAGAATTGAGACACTTCATTTAATGCATTCCTGTCCCATCCCCGATCACTCTTCAAAAAACAATTTATAATCCAGAACCAATCAGATTATGTCAGTCGTAGCCTTCCTCCTCTGTATATTGGTGACCGCCGTCACCGCTATTTACCTCTACCGGAAACTGAACCCGCAAGGAGTTTTGATGCTGGGCGGACTTGTGATGTTGACATTCGCCCTCATTCTCAATGTCCAACCCATCATTCCGGATAAATCCACCGGCAGCGTTGTTTTCGATTTGGTGAAAGTGGTAGAAGAAACATTCATCGGCAACCTGTCCCGCGCAGGACTGATGATTATGACCATCGGCGGCTATGTAGCCTTTATGAATCACATAAAAGCCACCAATGCCCTGGTGCACATCTCCATGAAACCGTTGGGTTTCTTTCGCCGTTATCCCTACCTGGCAGCTACCGTCACCATTCCCATCGGCCAATTGCTCTTTATCACTACCCCCTCGGCAGCCGGATTAGGACTCTTGCTTGTCGCCTCCGTTTACCCCGTCCTCATCGGATTGGGAGTAAGCCGCCTCACCGCATTATCCGTCATTGCCGCCGCAACGCTGTTCGACCAGGGCCCCGGCTCGGCAAACACAGCCCTTGCCGCCGAACTTATCGAGCAGACCAACGTAGCTTATTTCATTACCCACCAACTCCCATTGGTTATCCCTACCACCTTGGTAGTCATGACCCTGTTTTACTTCAACAATAGGTATTTCGATAAAAAAGAAGCCGCCAGGCAGAGTACGGAAAATAGTGAAACAGCAGAAGTCCCGCAGACCTCTGCCAAACCGGATATTCCATTAATATTCGCCATGCTCCCCATACTTCCGCTTGCGCTTCTCATTGTATTTTCGCCCTATGTGGGCCTGTTCCAGCCTCCCATAACGCTCAATACAACGACCGCCATGCTATTTTCCCTCTTTGTCTCACTCGTATTCGTAGGTTGCCACACACGCAATATACGGAAAACTTTTGACGCCTTCTCCAGCTTCTGGAAAGGGATGGGAAATGTCTTCGGAAGTGTCGTGACACTGATTGTTGCCTCCGAGATATTCTCCAAAGGACTGATTAGCCTCGGCTTCATCGACTCACTGGTAGATTACTCCACGCATATAGGACTTTCCGGCATTGCCATCACAGCAGTCTTCGCCCTGATAATCTTCTGTGCGGCCATGCTGATGGGAAGCGGAAACGCGGCTTTCTTCTCGTTCGGCCCGTTGCTGCCCGGAATTGCCGGACAGTTGGGTATGCCTGCCTATTCCCTCGTGCTTCCCTTGCAGTTATCCGCCAGCATGGGGCGTGCCGCATCTCCCATAGCGGGAATCATTGTCGCCATTGCCGGTGTGGCAGGTGTATCGCCCATTGAACTGGCAAAGAGAAACACCCTGCCCCTTATAGGCAGCATCCTGTTCCTGATAGCTTATCATTTCATAACACTATAAAACAACTCCGAATCATGTTCACACTCATTAAAAATGCAAACTTATACTCTCCGGAGCATCTCGGCATGAACGACGTTCTACTGGCAGATGACAAAATAGCCCTCATAGACCGGAAGATAGAATTGACCGGTATCCCGTTGAATACCATAGACGCCGGCGGGTGTGCCGTCACCCCCGGTTTTATCGACCAGCACGTCCACATCACCGGTGGCGGCGGACAAACCGGCTATGCTTCCTTAGTTCCCGACGTCTCCATGAGCGAACTGGTGGCTTGCGGAACCACCACCGTGGTAGGACTACTCGGCACGGACGGTTTCGTAAAAGAACTGACCACCCTTTACGCCAAAACCAAAGCCCTTGAAGACGACGGCCTCAGTGCCTACATGCTTACCAGTTTCTACGGATTACCTCCCAAAACACTGATGTCCTGTGTAGCCGACGATCTCATCTTCATCGACAAAGTGATCGGTTGCAAACTCGCCATGAGTGACGATCGCAGCGCTTTCCCCACCGAACTGGAGATACTGCGCCTCATCAACCAGGTACGCCTCGGCGGTTTCACTTCCGGCAAAGGAGGTATCCTGCATATTCATCTGGGAGCCTTGCCCGACGGTATCGCCCCGTTGCTGGATATCGCCCGCAAGTATCCCACGCTGATTTCCTACCTCTCGCCCACCCACCTGATACGCACGGAAGCCTTATTCCGGCAAGCCGTAGAATTTGCCTGCATGGGTGGTATGGTAGATTTCTCCACCGGAGGAACCAAATTCGACGCTCCCCACCGCTGCGTCATGAAAGCCCTCGAAGCCCACGTGCCCCTCGACCGCATCACCTTCTCCAGTGACGGCCGTGGTGGAGTGCGCCGCACCAATCCCGAAACAGGAGAAACGACCTATCGACCCGCTCCCCTGCACCTCAACTTGCAGGAGATGACATTGCTCGTAAAAGAAGGCCTTCTGCCTCTGGAACAGGCGCTGACCCTTATCACCAGCAATCCGGCACGCAACCTCAAACTGCGTACCAAAGGCAGAATAGCCGCCGGTTTCGATGCCGACCTTTGTTTCCTTGATTCCGAACTTCAACTGACGCACGTCATAGCACGCGGCAAACTCGTCCTAAAAGACAAGGAAGTCATTAAAAAAGGGAGGTATGAAGAATGAAAAGATTAATTCTACTTCTTGCTATTGTTTTTCTGGCCGCCGGACTCCGTGCCGCCGCCGTGCTTCCCGTAGGTGAGGGCAAGTTCACCTACAAAGACTATCCCCCCTTTGCCGACCGTCCGGTAGATGTGCACTACTACATTCCGGCTTCGGGTGATGTGCGCCGTATGCCCATTGTTTTTGTCTTCGAAGGTGCCGACCGCGGTTACACCTATCTGCTCAAAGCCTGGAAGCAGGAGGCAGAGAAGCATAAATTCATGGTCTTCATTCCCCACTTCGATTTGGAAAGGTTTCCTTTACCCGATTATCAGGAAATCGGTGTCATGGACGACAAGGATCATACGATACGTCCGGCTGAAAAGCGAACTCCGGCACTGGTTGATAAAATCTTCGAGTACGTCCGCCAATCTTCAGGTAGTGAACGGAAAGGATATATGATTTACGGTCACTCAGCTGGAGGGCAGTTTGCGCAGCGTTTCATGCTTTTCCATGACAGCCCGTATGTGGAGAAAGCTGTTATCGGCAGTCCGGGATGGTACACTTTCCCCGATGCTTCGCAAGATTTTCCCTACGGAGTACGTAACATTCCGTATGTTACTCCCGAAACAATCAGGAAGTATCTTGCCAAACCGATTATCCTCCAACTGGCTACGGGAGACACCATCCGCGAATCATATTTAAGGAAGACTCCCGAAGCCGAAGCACAGGGATGCAATCGTTACGAGCGTGGCAATCAGTTCTACCAATACCTCCACCGGATAGCAGCCGAACACAACTGGCCTTGCAACTGGCAGAAAATAGAAGAACAAGGCATCGGACACCACTCCACCGGAATGGGCAAACGTGCCGTTCCTGTCATGTTGGAAGACTCTCTCCGTGCACTGTTCATAGGTAACAGCTACACACAATACAACCGTTTAGTCCGACAAGTGCAGGCCCTTGCCGCCTCCACCGGCCACAAGCTTTCTGTAAAATTAGTGGAACACGGCGGCTGGACATTGAAGAAACATGCCGCCAACCCTGAAACCCTGGATGCCATTCGTGAAGGAAATTGGGATTTCGTCATCCTACAAGACCAAAGTAAAGCGCCTGCCCGCGAAAAGGAATGGGTACGGGAGAATGTGTACAAGCCCGCCCACTCCCTCGACAGCCTGCGCCGCCTCTACAATCCGAAAGGAAAAACCGTCTTCTACATGACCTGGGGACACGACATCGACACGTATGCCGAAATGCAACAAAGACTGGCTGAAAGTTATTTGGAGATGACCGCACAACTGAATGCCTGGTGTGCCCCCGTCGGCATCGCCTGGAAACGTGTCCGCACGGAAAATCCAAGCATCACGCTTTACAATAACGATCACAGCCACCCTTCCCGACAGGGTTCTTATCTTGTCGCCAATGTATTCTGTAGCGTATTTTTTCAGAAACCCTATACAGGTACTTATTATGCCGGACTACCCGAAGAGGAAGCACTCTATCTGCAACGCATTGCACAAGAAACCGTATTCAGCAACCCTTCTCTCTGGAATATCCAGCCCACGGTGCAGTCGGAAGAGGTAACCCGCCGTTTCTATCCCGAACCGGAGCAGCAATATTCCACTCCCACCCTCGGCAAACCGCTTGAAGAAGGTCTCGCTTCCTTGTTCGAGATAAACAGGTATTTGAAGGATTTAGCCGACAGGCATCCTGATAAGGTTACGCTGTCCGATATAGGAAAGACTCCACAGGGCAGGGATATTCCCGTGCTCTATTTCGGAACTCCCAACCAGAAAAAGAAAATAAGAGTCTGGATACAGGCAGGACTACACGGCAACGAACCTGCCGGGCCGGAAGCAGCCTGTATGCTTGTCGATTATTTACTGAATACGCCCGAAGGTACTGAACTACTGAAAAAGGTGTCTCTTGCTCTTGTACCTGTAGCCAATACGGATGGTTATGCCATGCAAATCCGTAAATCGGGCAGTGGGTATGATTTGAACCGGGATCAAAGTAAATTTACTGATCCGGTGACTCTTCTTCTTAAAAAAGCGTACAAGGAATGGAACCCCGAAATAGCGCTGGACATCCACGAATTCAATCCTTTCCGCAAGGAGTTTGAATTGCTAAGGGGTACTAAAACAGCTACGGCCGCCGATGTCCTTTTCCTACTCAGCGGGCATTTGAACATCCCTGCCGGAATACGTACACTTTCCAACGGCTTATTCCGTGAAGAAGCAGAGAAGGCATTGGAGGCTAACGGTTATCATTCAGGCTTTTACTTTACACCCAGTGTCAGGAATGATAGTTTGTATGCAATGAAAGATGCTAAGAGTCCACAATCCAGTTCCACGTTTCAGGGACTCACCAATGCGGTATCTCTATTCATAGAAATCCGTGGAATAGGATTGGGAAGAGCGTGTTTTGCCCGTCGTGCAGAATGTAGTTTTCTGATATCCCGCAATCTTTTGGAAACAGCGGCTCTTCATTCAAAAGAAGTAAGAAGCGGGATACGAAAGGCAGCGAAAGAGACTTGCAGCAGAAAGAGTGATATATCCGTCACTTTTCAATCTGTACGGACAGAGCTTCCCGTTACTTTTATTGACCTTGCTAAGAACGAACGTTTTACGGAACCTCTGCCTACTTTCGATGCGCTTCAACTGAAAGCAGAGTTAGTACGCAAACGTCCCAAAGCATATATTCTGCCGGATACCTGCCGGATGCAAGCAGAGAAATTGCGGGCTTTAGGAATAGAGGTAGAAGAGATAGGAAAACCCTTCACAGCCACCGTAGAGAAGTATATGGTTACCGGATACAAGAAAGCTACCAAAGAATGGGAAAAGATTTATCCAGTCACAGTATCTACACGGACGGTAAAGGAAAAGAAGAACTTCCCGGCAGGTTGTTTCATCATTCGTCTTTCACAGAAGAATGCGAACCTTGCTACAACGCTCTTAGAACCAGAGTCCGTGAATGGCTTTGTCAATTTCGAGGTAATTCATACGGAGTTTGGGAAAGAATTACCGATATACAGGAAAAACTAAAGAGTTACTGATAGACAGGGAAAGCTCCTGACCCCGTATTCTTTTATAAGACCGGAAAAATCCGGCATACCCGATCCCCGATTTCCAGGAACTTTTCCTATCTTTGTAGTGTTGTTGCATTTATCCCGACAATTATGATGTATATGGAAGAAGTTAAACGAATACCTTACGGTGTGTCCAACTTTGTGGATGTCATTGAACAGAACCAGTATTATGTGGACAAGACGATGTACCTGCCTTTGTTGGAGGATCAGCCCAGTAACTTGTTCCTCATCCGTCCCCGGCGCTTCGGCAAGAGCATCTTCCTAAGCATGATGAGTGCATACTATGACATTGCCCGAAAGGATGATTTCGAACGTCTTTTCGGCAACCTCTGGATAGGTAGTCACCCCACCCGCCTGCAAGGTACATTCCAGATTATGTCGTTCGACTTCTCACGAGTAGGAGGTAGCAGGGAACAATTGGAAGTGAATTTTCAGATTTACTGCACCGGAGAGCTGAACATCTTTATGAACAAATACCATGACTTCTATTCCGATCACATCCGGACTCAGTTCGAAGCAGCTCCCACCTTCGAGGCCAAGCTGCAAGTGATACTGGGAGAAGCCCACCTACGCAATTATCCCCTCTATCTCATCGTCGATGAGTACGACAACTTCACTAATGTGGTACTGAACGAGCATAGCGAAAACGTTTATCACACCCTCACCCATGCCGACGTTTTTTACCGTAATGCTTTCAAAAAGTTCAAGGGTACTTTCGACCGCATCCTTATGATGGGCGTCAGCCCCGTCACACTGGACGACCTGACAAGCGGCTTTAATATTGGCTGGAACATTAGTACCAAACAGCAATTCAACACCATGCTGGGATTCTCTGAGACGGATGTACGCCAGATGTTCCAATATTACAAGGATTGCGAACAACTAAAGGGTGACATCGACGAAATGATAACTGAGATAAAACCGTGGTATGACAATTATTGCTTCTCTAAAGAGAGCCTGAACCGTGACCCGAAGATGTTCAACTGCGACATGGTGCTTTATTATCTGAGGCAGAAAATAGACTTGGAATACTCTCCCAAGCAGATGATTGATCCCAATACCCGCACGGACTACAGCAAGATGAAGAAACTCCTCAACCTCGACCATCTGGACGGTGACCGTAAAGGCGTCATCCGCCGTATCGCGGAAGAAGGACAGATTGTAGCAGACTTAACCCTCTCCTTTCCCGCCAAGGACCTGGTTAACCCGGAACTGTTCACCAGCCTACTGTTCTACTACGGTATGCTTACCATCATCGGTACCCGTGGCGACCGTCTTATTCTGGGCATCCCTAATAATAATGTACGTAAACAATACTACGATTATATGCTGGAGCAATATCAGAATAAGGAGCGCATCAGCCTGAACGACCTGAAGAACCTGTACGATAACATGGCCTTCGATGGTGACTGGCGTCCTGCCATGGAGAAGATTGCCTACGATTACAAAGAGAATTCCTCCGTACGCAGTCTAATTGAAGGTGAGCGTAACATTCAGGGCTTCTTCCAAGCCTATCTCAGCATCAATTCCTATTACCTTACTGCGCCCGAAGTAGAGTTGAACCACGGCTTTTGTGATTTGTTCCTGATGCCTGACCTACAACGCTATCCCGAAGTGGAACACAGCTACATTCTGGAGTTAAAATATCTTCCTGCCAAGGACTATGACGCCAAAGGCGAAGCCCAGTGGGAGGATGCCATAGCACAAATTCACCGCTATGCCGAAGGCCCTAAGGTACAGTTGATGTGCCAAGGGACAACGCTGCATTGCATCGTGATGCAGTTCTCCGGCTGGGAGTTGGCACGAGTAGAAGAGGTGTGACTATGTCGTGAATTATTTCAGTCCTTCCAATGTCTCACCAACCACACCAAATCCCTTGTTGTCTCTTGAATCCTCCACCACAGTACTTTCAGCCTTGGAGGTCGGTGCATTGGCAAATACAGTCTCCACAAACCACTTTCCAGATCGAGGATAAAATACACTTTCCCGCGGCACATCACATAAAGAAAATCACCTTTCACAAAGGCACTGTACACGGAATCAAGCGGTAATTTACATCCGCATTTTTCTTCCGAAAAGTCTTTACAGGGAGGTTCCAGCTTGATGCTGGCATAGTCGGAGTCGAGCGTAAAACCATATTTTATACTTAATGGGTAGAGCACTTCCCATATCTCGTGTTTTCTCTGTTCTACCATGCAGTGGATGGCCTCTGTTATCATTTCATCCTTCGGGGTATTCATGTCTTCTTCGGATTTTAAATATTTAAAATCGCCCTCATCCCCCTTATACAAAAAGAAGTCGGACGTATAGTTCATATTTATCCAAGGAGAGGTACTGGTATACCCACAGAACCAATAAATACGCTTGCACGCCCGACCCTATATGGTCTGCGTGAAACATCTTTATTGAAGTTCTGTTTCTTGACTTAAATAAAATTACCAGTTTTCTCCTTGTCAAAAA
>ENA-UOJT01001375-UOJT01001375.1-human-gut-metagenome-genome-assembly--contig:-C15-NODE-1375-length-15945-cov-18.477344_pt1 | contig 15945 bp, 17 predicted proteins | sample MGYA00242357_ERZ723904 | MGnify/ENA metagenome assembly ERZ723904 | reverse complement strand
ATTTATACAGCCGGTGTTACAGCGAACGATCCCGAAACGCAAAAAATGGTTGCACCGGGGGATATTATCGGGCAGACCGAGCAGATTATGAAGAATATGCAAGCTATCTTGGAGGAAGCAGGGTCGGATCTTGCCCACATCATTAAAACGATGGTGTTTGTCAAGGACATTGAGGACTTTGCAAAATTCAATGAAGCCTACAAAAAGTTCTTCCCAAATAATCCGCCGGCAAGAAGCACTATGCAAGTCGGTAATTTTTTAGGAGATATGGTGATCGAGATCGAAGCGATTGCCACCGAAAAATAAAAGAGGGAGCTAATTTATAATGAATGAGTTGTTTTCCAAAATTCAGCCAAAGCTGGACGAGAACAGGAACTGGGATTATTCAAATTATATGACGGAGCATTTCCCTCGCCGTATTTCCGGTATGGGAGATGATCGCAGAGCGTCGGAATGGATTGTTGAGAAGTTCCGCTCTTTTGGACTCGAGGCGGAAATTGCTGAATATACAGCATATAATTCTAACCCCGTCGGCTCTTTTGTAAAGGTGCTTGAGCCGGAAACAGTGACCCTAGAGAGCAGGCCGTGCTGCCATATCTCCTCTACGCCACTGGAGGGAGTTGAGCTGGAGCTTCTGTATCTCGGCGCCGGCGACTACTGCGATTATGAGGGGAAGGATGTACGCGGCAAGGCGGTCTTGGTGGAGGTCTCCTATAGCCCGGCTACGCCAGAGAAGGCAAGGATCGCCTATGAGCATGGCGCCGCAGCGATGGTGTGCGCGAACTGGGGCGAGGACGGAAAGACGGAGCAGGACTATATCTGCGGACGCGGTCTGAAGTCTGTCTGGGGCAATCCAACACCTGAAACATGGAAGGATATTCCCCAGATTATAGGCGTCAGCTTGACCCACAGTGGAGGAATCTATCTTAGAACGCTGTGCGAGAAAAACGAACACGTCAAGGTCAATATCAGTTCTCAGGCGACGCGCAGCTGGGATGTGCTTCCTTTCCCTGTCGGGTTTCTGCGCGGCAGTGAGGAGCCGGAAAAATATCTGCTTGTCAATGGCCATATCGATGCGTGGGAGCCTGGCGTGACTTGTAACGCGACCGGAGACGGTACAATTATCACCCTTGCGGAGCAGTTGGCCAAACTTAAGGGTAAAATCAAGCGCAGCATCTATTTCGTTTGTTGGAATGGACATGAGATTGCGGAGAGCGCCGGTTCGACCTGGTGGGTCGACAAGCACTGGGACGATCTGCAGAAAAACTGTATCGGTGGCATTAATATTGACTCTACCGGCATGCTTCACGCGGTGCAGTACGAATGCACGGCATCGCGCGAGGTGATGGACTTCACCAAGGCAAAAATCAAAGAAGTGCTGGGCGAGGACACAAATGTTCTGCCTCTGAATAAATTTGGTGATCAGTCCTTCTTTGGCATCGGCATTACCTCTATCGTTGGACGCATGGGAATGTCGGACGAGTACATCGAGAAAACGCACGGAGCGAATTTGGGCTGGTGGAACCATACCATAAAGGACGGTATGGACAAAGTTGACAGAAAGAACCTGAAAAAGGATCTGGATGTTGCCGCCGCGATTATCTGCGATTATGTAAATGTCCCTGTGCTGCCTTGTGACTTCACGCGAACCTGCGCAGATGCCAAAAAGAGCCTTCGGGATATTATGGCAAAAGCAGACCCCTACATTGAGATGGAAAGCATTTATGAAGGATTTTCCGCCCTGGAGCAAAAAATTGCCCGAATCAATGATTTCCGGGCCGAACTGGCGGATTGCTCAATGACAGATAATCGAGTGAAGCTGCTCAATACCTTATTGCTTAAGCTGAGCCGCTGCCTGACATGGGTTCTCTATACCTACACCGATCGCTTTGAACAGAATTCCTACGCATATACGCCGGCGGCACGCGCTATTCCCATGCTTGCAGCAGCGGTAGATCTCGCTGCGATGGCCCCTGATTCTCTGGAGTATCATTTGAATCTGACTGAAGCAATGCGTAATCGCAATCGTGTTGCGCAAGCGGTAAATGATGCCAACGAGTTTGCGGAGCTCTACTTGTCCCTGATTGACAGTGCCAACTAATTTAACTGATTAAAAAGGAGAGAAAAACTATGAAAAAGCATCGAGTAAACCGTATTATGACATTTATTCTGGTACTCGCACTTTCTGTAAGCACCCTCCTGACCGGTTGTGGCAAGAATAATGACAAAATTGTTTTGGGGTGGATTGGACCATTGACAGGCGAGATGACAATCTGGGGAACAGCAGAAATGCAAGCTCTAACGATGGCGGTCGAAGACACTAATGCTGCTGGCGGCTTGTTGGGAAAAGAGGTTGAACTGAAGACCTATGACAATCGCGGCGATGCAGTTGAAACCACAAATGCGGCGAAGAAAGCAATCCAGCAAGATGGATGTATCGCGCTGTTTGGTTGTAATACATCGGCGTGCGCGATTGCGCTTTCAGAGGTCTGCGCGCAGTTTAATATCCCTCAGATTGCAACAACGGCAACAAACAGCAAGCTGACGCAGGATGATGACGGCACAGTACACCCCTATACCTTCCGCGTTTGCCTCTCCGATCCCCAAATGGGCGATGTCATGGCGCAGTATGCCTACAAGGAGATGGGGCTTCGTTCTGTTGCGATTATCTATGAGATCGGCAGTGATTATTCCCTGGGCGTTACGCAGAACTTTACGGATTCCTTTGTGAAATGCGGAGGCAATGTCGTCATTACCGAAGCGTACAACAGCGGGGATGTGGATTTCCGCGCCCAGCTGACAAAGATTGCGAATACGGATTTTGACGCGCTGTTTATTCCCGCAAACTACAAAGAGGTTGGCTTGGTTGCAAATCAGGCAAGAAACATGGGCATTACGCAGCAGCTGATCGGGCCTGACGCATGGCAGGTGGACGACTTATTTGCCCTTGCGGCGGACGCTATGGAAGGCGGGTATTTTGTCAGCGGCACAGATATTACCTCCGATGCCTTAAAAGCATTCAGCGAAAAATTTCATGAGAAATTTGATTATTATCCAAGCGAAATTGGCACAAACGCCTTCTTCGCGACCGATGCATTTCTTATGATGAAAAATGCGATTGAGACTGCGGGTGAAGCAAATTCGGAGAAGATCAGAGATGCACTGGAGAACACAAAGGAACTGCAATGCCTGACAAGTAAGATTACCGTGATGCCGCAGAATCACAATCCCTTGCGTTCGGCTACGATTTTTACGATTAAAGATGCCGCTTTTGTACGTGTTACGGATTTTGAATTACAGAGTAATTGACCTTACGTGGGGAGATGCTGGGAGACAGCTTTGCTGTCTCCCGGCTACGGAGGATGACCATGTTTTTACAACAGCTTTTTAATGGACTTTCGGTAGGTAGCATATACGCGTTGATGGCTGTCGGTTATTCCTTAATCTACAGCCTTCTGAACTTTACTAATTTTGCACACAGCTTGACTGTTACATTAGGCGCATTTGTTGCATTCTTCGTTACAAGCACGGCGCTTCAAAACTTGACGGTGGGCATCCTTGCAGCGGTTGCGGTTGCGGGAGCAGCCGCGATGCTGATTCAAAAGACTGCCTATAGCCCACTTTTGAAGAAAAATGTTCGAAGGATTTATTTGACAATAGCGGGACTTGGCACAGTTACGATCGGTGAAAACCTGATGATTATCGGATTTACGGGCCGTTTTCGCGCGTATCCCGTCAATTTCTCCAGTGATATGATCTCTATTTTCGGAGCGTCCGTCGGAGAGGTGGATTTGATCATATTTTTGCTAAGCGTTGTAGCGTTGGTTGCTGTGGAAATTCTGATTCAAAAAACTAGATTTGGCCTTGCAATCAGAGGGGCATCTTATGATTTGAATACAACGGCAATTATGGGAGTCAATATTCAGCGTCTCATCCTGACAGTATTTCTTGTAGCCGGCTCTTTAGCAGGACTTGCAGGGGCGCTCCTTGGTGCCAAGTACACGGCATACCCCACGCTTGGAGCAAGCATGACAAATAAGGCGTTTGTCAGCGCTGTGGTCGGTGGGCTTGGGAGCATACCGGGCGCTGTGGTCGGCGCAATGATTCTGGGTATCGGTGAGACGATGATAGCGGGCTATATTTCTTCGTCATTGCGTGATTTGTTCGCATATATGATGCTGGTTATCATTTTAATTGTTCGCCCGGTGGGAATTATGGGGCGGTCCTCTGAGGATAAGGCGTAATTAGGAGAGAAAGCATGGATTATTGGATTGGTGTATTTACGCTGACCTGTATTTATTTGATAGCGATACTTGGCGTCAGCGTCCTCTATGGCTTTACAGGGCTGTTTACCATGGGTCATGCCGGATTTATGTCTCTTGGAGCCTATACCTCCGCAATTATCACAATTTATTTTGGCGTACCCAATTTTGTCGGTATCGTGGCGGGAGTATTGGTCGCTGCGCTGATCGGCGTACTGATAGGCATCCTAACGTTGCGGATGAGCGGCGATTATTTTGTAATTGTCACGCTGGGCATCGGAGAGGCAATTCGCATTATTATTCAGAATTTAACCGGTATCACAGGCGGAGCGCGCGGGCTACAGGGAATCCCTTCCGGTAGCCCGGCTTGGATGGTTGCGGTCGTATTGGTAACAGTTGTTGTGTTCCTTGCTAATTTCAAGCGTTCTAAGCTTGGAAGAAATTGCATTGCAATTCGCGAGGAACCGCTGGCCGCTGCCGCATGCGGTATTGACGTTTTCCGTCATAAACTGCTGGCAATGGCGATTAGTTGTGCGCTGTGTGGGCTGAGCGGCGCGTTGCTCGCACATTACATGCATTATCTTGTCCCGACAATGTTCAACATGGCCAAGTCAAACGAACTGATTATGACAGCAATCCTTGGCGGACGCGGCAGCATCACGGGAACGCTGATCGCGGGCGCGGTATTGATTCCGCTGCCCGAGTTCCTCCGGTTTGGTTCGGCGCAGGAATGGAGAATGGTTCTTTATGGACTGCTGGTAGTTATTACAATTATTTTCCGTCCTACGGGCCTTGTTGGTGGCAAGGAAATAACACCGAAGGCCATTCGACAGTTCGGAATGCAAATGCGGCAGCGGTTACATCGAATGAATGGAGTGGTCCGGAAGGGGGATGGAGAGCATGAATAACCTCCCGTTTTTTTCCATTAAAGGACTTCATAAAAACTTTGGTGGAGTTATCGCAACAAATAATGTATCGATTGATATAAACAAAAACGAGATATTTGGAATTATCGGGCCGAACGGAGCGGGAAAGACTACGCTTTTTAATATGATTACCGGCGTGTATCACCCATCAGAGGGACATATCTTTCTGGAGAGTACCCAGCTTGACGGAATGCCCGTGCATAAAATCGCTCAGGCAGGCGTGGCGCGTACATTCCAGAATATCCGTTTGTTTTCGGATTTGACCTGCTATGAGAATGTAAAGACCTCATGTCAGAAAAACGTCCACTATGGCTTTTTAGACGGTATTCTAAGAACCTCTCGCTGTCGAAGCGAAGAGGCAAGGCTTGATAACGAGTGCAAAGAATACCTCAGGGAAGTAGGCCTATGGGAACAGGCGAATGTGCTGGCCCGAAATTTACCATATGGAATGCAGCGCCGTCTTGAGATTGCCCGCGCAATGGTTACCTTTCCCAAGTTGCTGCTGCTCGACGAACCGGCTGCAGGCATGAACGAGGAAGAGTCCCGCCAGCTGACAGAAATTATCAAGGAGCTGCGCGATAAGCACGATGTAACGATTATTATCATCGATCACCACATGGATGTTATTATGGATGTGTGCGACAAAATTACTGTTATCAATTTTGGCACGCAGATTGCAACCGGAGCGCCAGAGAGCATTCAAAGCAATCCGGATGTAATAGCAGCCTATCTGGGGGAGAATGAATCATGATTGAGATTAAAAATCTGCACTACTCTTACGGAAAGATTACGGCGCTGCGCGGGATCAATTTAGCAGCGAACTCCGGGGAAATTACCGCAATCATCGGGGCGAACGGCGCGGGAAAATCCACCCTGATGAAGTGCATTGCAGGTCTGCTCAAGCCAAATATCGGTGAGATCCTCTGCGATGGGGAAAGACTGCCGGCGGAGCCGCACAATGTGGTTAAGCGCAATATTGTTCTGGTTCCAGAGGGAAGATGGATTTTCCCAAACTTAACAGTTGAAGAAAACCTGAAAATGGGTGCGTATACCGTCAAGGATAATACGGAGAACATGGAAAAGGCATATGCCATGTTCAACCGTTTGGGAGAGCGCAAGCGGCAGTTGGCCGGAACGCTTTCCGGCGGGGAGCAGCAAATGCTGGCGATTGCGCGTGCACTGATGTCGAATCCGAAAACAATTCTTTTTGATGAGCCGTCCCTGGGACTTGCGCCGCTGATTGTTAATGATGTAATCGATATGATTCAGCGTGTCAACAGGTCCGGAATTTCGGTTATAGTCGTCGAGCAGAATGCAAAAAAAATACTGACAATCGCAAACCGCGCTTATGTGATGGAGCAAGGAAGGATTGTAAAGAGCGGCAGCGGGCAGGAGTTGGCGAGCGATAGCTCGATTGTGGAAGCATACCTTGGCGGTAGACGCGGAAAGTAGGGAGAATATTATGACAGAAAAGACTTGGAAAGCTACGCTTGATTATTTTGGGCTGGAGGGGCAAGTGGCCATCGTGACCGGCGCCGGTAACGGCATCGGAGAGGCAACAGCAACTATGCTCGCAAACCTTGGTGCGAAGGTCGCTGTTTGCGACATTGAAATTGCTCGCGCCGAACGAGTAGCACAGAATATTACGAATTGCGGAGGGACCGCAATCGCGGTCGCCTGCGATGTCGGTAGTCAGGAGCAGATAGAGCGAGCCGTCGAGGAGGTCGCCGCACAGCTTGGTTCCATAGATATTCTGGTAAATAACGCGGCAGGCTTTGGCGGGGGAAAGACATTGGATCAGGTAGATCTAAAGGAGTGGGACCGGCTGATTCATTTGAATCTGACCAGCGCCTATATGTTCTCCATGGCGGTTCTCCCTTATATGAAAGAGAAAAAACACGGAAAAATCTGTAATGTCAGTTCGGGCTCCGGTATTATCGGTGATAATACGGACGTTCACTATGCCTCAGCGAAGGCGGGCCTGATCGGAATGACAAAGGAGATGGCAACAGAGTTGATGCCATTTCAGATCAATGTCAACGCGCTTGGCACGGGCTTGACGGATACGAGAATGTCTCGCAGGAGCTATTGGGAGCAAAAGAAGAACAGTATTTCATGGCATCGTGTGGGTGAGCCGAAGGATCAGGCAGCTGCAATTACATATTTGGTTTCGGAGGCAGCTGAGTATTTGACGGGACAGGTTATTTGCCCTAACGGCGGGGCATGGATGCATGGGTAAAAATGATGAAAGATTATTTGAAAATTGCGGGGAAAGCGGCAATTGTATCTGGCTCTGCACAGGGAATTGGAAAAGGAATCGCAAAAGGACTTGCATCTTACGGTGCAAAAGTCATAATCTGTGATATCAATGATGAGCTTGGATTGCAGACTGTAGAGGAAATCCGCGAGGATGGTGGGTGCGCAGAATTCTGTTCTTTTGATGCGCTTTCATCGGAGAGCATAAAACGACTTGTGGATAAGACAAAGCAGAAGTTTGGCAGTGTGGATATTGTAGTTAACAGCGTAGGTGGAGGCGAGCAGCCTCGTGGCTTTGAGACATTGTCAGATGATGATTGGGATCGGATTATTCGCCTGAATCTTTATAGCATGTTCTATATGTGTAGAGCAGCATTTCCATATATGAAAGAACAGCTGTCAGGGAAGATCGTTAATATTAGCTCTGGATTTGCCCTTGCAGGTGGCGATTACTGCGCGCACTACGCTACGGCCAAAGCTGGCGCGATTGGATTTACAACATCGCTTGCAAAGGAAATGGCGCCATATAATGTAAACGTTAATGTCATTCCTGTCCCGACGACAGATACACCGCTGCTACGGGCAACACTTAGTCAGGAAATGATTCAGCGAGAGATTGATGTGACTCCAATGAAACGCATTGCGACAACGGAGGATATTGCTGATACGGTGCTTTTTTTGGTGTCCGATGCGGCTCGCTATATTACCGGACAGATCATTGCTCCGAATGGAGGAAGGAGAATGCTGGTGTGACAGCATTAGAAAGACTCTATAACGCGGCAGTGGTGCGCGTCGTCGTGCTCGACGACGCGGCGGATGCGGTGCCGACTGCTAAGGCGCTGCTTGCGGGCGGCGTGGACGTGATGGAGATCACATTCCGCACGGCGGCAGCCGCCGACTCCATCGCGGCAGTTGCCAAGGAATGCCCCGACATGCTCGTGGGCGCGGGCACGGTCATCACACTCGAGCAGTGCAAGAAGGCCGTCGCCTGCGGCGCAAAGTTCATCGTCTCCCCGGGCTACAGCGAGGAGGTCGTGAGCTGGTGCGTGGAAAATGATATCGCCATCACCCCGGGCTGCGTCACGCCGACCGAGATCATGGCCGCGATGTCCCACGGCCTGAAGGTCGTGAAGTTCTTCCCGGCGAACGTCTACGGCGGCCTGAGCGCAATGAAGGCGCTCTCCGGTCCCTTCGGCGGTATCAAGTTCATCCCCACCGGCGGCGTGAACGACAAGAACCTTGCCGAGTATATCTCCGCGCCGTTCATCCATGCCGTCGGCGGCAGCTGGCTGTGCGCCAAGGCGGACATCGCCGCGCACAACTTCGACAAGATCACGAGCCTCTGCAAGGAGGCGCGCAGGACCGCGCTCGGCTTTGAGATCGCGCACGTCGGCGTGAACGCCGGCGACGCGGAGGAGTCCCTTGCGGTGTGCCGCGCGCTCGACGCGGCCTTCGGCTTCGGCGTGAAGGAGGGCAACAGCTCCAACTTCGCCGGCAGCGGCGTGGAGGTCATGAAGAGCCCCTATCTCGGCAAGAACGGCCACATTGCGGTCAAGACCAATTCCATTCCCCGCGCGGCGGCGGAGCTTGCCAAGAACGGCTTCACGCTTGACGAGTCCACCGCCAAGTACAAGGGCGAGAAGATGGTCGCGGTCTATCTCAAGCAGGAATTCGGCGGCTTTGCCGTGCACCTGCTGCAGAAGTAAGGGAGGAACGAACGATGAAATTTCTGACTTTTGGTGAGATCATGCTGCGCCTGAAGGCACCCGGACAGGAGTGCTTCTTCCAGTCCCCGATGCTCGAAGCGACCTTCGGCGGCGGCGAGGCGAACGTTGCCGTCTCCCTTGCCAACTACGGCGAGGACGCAGCTTTCCTGACGGTCCTGCCCGATAACGCCATCGCGGACGCCTGCAAGGCGGAGCTGCGCCGTTTCGACGTGGATACCAAGCGCATCGTCACGGGCGAGGGCCGCATGGGCATCTACTATCTCGAGGGCGGCGCGAACCAGCGCCCGAGCAAGGTCGTCTACGACCGCGCGTGGTCTGCCATCGCGCTGGCCAAGCCCGGCGATATCGACTGGGACAAGGCCTTTGAGGGCGTGGAGTGGTTCCACATCACCGGCATCACGCCCGCCATCAGCGAGAGCGCGATGGAGCTTTCCGTTGAGTCCGTCAAGGAGGCGAAGAAGCGCGGCATCACCGTTTCCTGCGACCTCAACTACCGCAAGAACCTCTGGAAGTACGGCAAGAAGGCGAGCGAGGTCATGCGCGAGATCGCAAAGTATGTCGATGTGGCCATCGCTAACGAGGAAGACGTGCAGAAGTCCCTTGAGATCACCGTGGACGATGTGAACGTCGAGTCCGGCGAGCTGGACCGCGCAAAGTACAAGGCGCTCGGTGACAAAGTGCTCGCGGCGTATCCCGATATGAAGATGATCGCCATCACGCTGCGCGAGAGCCACAGCGCCGATTGGAACGGCTGGGCGGCCTGCCTGAACGACGGCAAGGACTTCTACGTTTCCAAGAAGTACGAGATTCGCGACATCGTGGACCGCGTCGGCGGCGGCGACAGCTTTGCCGGCGGCCTGCTCTACGGTCTCAACCACTATGAGGACAAGCAGTCCGCGCTGGAGTTTGCCGTGGCAGCGAGCTGCCTGAAGCACTCGATCATCGGCGACTTCAACCGCGTGAATGTTTCCGACGTGACCAAGCTCATGGGCGGCGACGGCACCGGAAGAGTGCAGAGATAAAGAACTTGCGGCGAAGATGTGATTGCGCAAACAGAATTTATCCACTGCCCGATTTGCGGAGGAAAGACGAGGACGAAGGTCCGTAGCGATACAATTTTGATGTGACACTTGCAGTATTGCCCGAAGTTTAAGACTGGGTTTCTTGCCAATGTCCGTAATGAGCCGGTGACCGTACTTGAGAAACTTTATACATAAGCCCAGCGGGGATAGTCGATGCCGGCTATCTCCGCTGAACGGCTTTTATTGAATACAGCAGCGCAAAATATGACAATGTGTACGTGCGCAGGGCGGCTTTTGTAGCCGTTCAATCTGCGGTATTTCTTAGTATAACGAGATGACAAATGTGGGAGGGGTATTCTTTGATTACAGCGGTGCGCTTTTGGAATAAAAAACGCAGATGCGATGCCTTCAATTTGTTACTTCATTTTTCACAAAAACCGTGGTATACTGCTTATGAGGTGAGAGCTGTGCAGTTTCGACCGTTTGTTTATGATGCAATGAATCAGCGGGTGCCAGTGGCTATTGAGCCGATGACACCGCAGGATGCCGCGACAACAACAAAAGAACCGCGGTGGCAGACGGATTGGACCAGCGAGTATATCTCAAAAGGCAAATTTGATATCTATGGACTAAAAACGCAGATTGGCGAATTGGTGGCTTTGGGAGCTTATGAGATCAGCGAAGATGTAGTTGCCGTCCATATTGTCTATATGGAGAGTCAGGCGCAAAGCAATCCGACGATTTGCGAGCGTCCGAAATACCACGGCATTGGGCGGGCTTTGATCGCCTATGGCATCAAGCTGTCTGTGGATGCCGGATTCAATGGCGATGTGACCTTGGATGCGAAGACACCGGAGTTGGCAAGACATTACGAACGGGATTTCGGGGCATTGCTGATCCCTGGGCGTGAAAGAGGTGCAGCTCCGCGGTATTTGATTTGTGATGAGGCTGCCAGAGATATTTTTGTATCTTATTTGGAGGAGGGCTGACAATGGAAGACGCGAAGTGGTATTTCACACATGAAACGGAAGAAGACAGACTGTGGTATCGCACCTTTTTTGCGATGTGCCGAAAGTTCGGCGTGTCGTGGCCGAAAGCCAGCGAGGAGCAGAAGGCTTTCATTGAAGAGATTACCCGAATCAATTATGAGCGAGACGCGGCGAAACGAAATGTGACGGCGCAGCCCATCCGCGGCTTCTTTGACGCGGAGGTGTCCGCTTGACCCACACCGTGACCCACACGGGGAAATGCGCGGACGGAAACAATGGAACAAACAGGCTGTGACCTCATCCTTTTTGGACAAAAAACCGCCGAAAAGCCTTGTACAGCAGGGGTTGGAAGGCTCTACGGCAGTTGGTAAGGATGAGGTCGGCAGTTCGAATCTGCCCAGCAGCTCCAAAAAGCATCGAAAACTTCGGTTTTCGGTGCTTTTTTGTTGCAAAAACGCCGAAAATGGTGTGAGTCAAGATGTGGGTCAACTGCCTGACCCACACCGTGACCCACACAACGAAATGTGCGGAAAGAGCCAAAGAGCACCGGAGAGGAGGCTTTGCCTTCGCTCCGGTATTTTTGCGCCTTTTTTCTGCTTACATGACCTGCGCCATGAAGCTGCCCATCGTTTGTGCTGCCTCGTCTTGCTTCTGCCTTGTAGCGTGGGTGTAGGTGCGGAGTGTGAATCCAGCGTCATAGTGGCCGAGCATACTGCTGACGGTTTTGACGTCCACGCCATTTTGCAGTGCCAGCGTTGCGAAGGTGTGTCTGAGGTCGTGAAATCTGATGTGCGGCAGCCCGGCGTCCTTCAGGATCTTCTTGTGCAGATTTACGACGGAGTCTGGGTAGTACATCTCACCGGTTGCCGGCGAGGGGAACATGTAGGGATTCTCGGGATGCTTGCCGTGTTCCGCTATCAGCAGGTCTACGGCATCCTGCGGGATAGATACTTTTCTGACCGAAGTCTCCGTTTTGGGACGGGACAGCGTCAGTTCGCCATTGGGATTTTTGACATATTGCTTGCTGACGGAGATGGTTTTGTTCTTTGCGTCGAGGTCGCTCCAGAGAAGCGCCGTGATCTCGCCCTTCCGCAAGCCCGTGACCAATTCCAGATAGAACATGGGGAGCAGTCCTCTCCTGTCAGCAGCTTCCAGATAATCCTTGATGTGCTCAGGCGAAAGGATCTGCATTTCGATTTTTTGAACCTTCGGCGCGATGCAGTCCTCGGTCGGGTTCCGCAGGATCAGGCGCTCCTTGACCGCCCGCTCGAAGGCGCTATGCAGCATGAGATGCAGACTCCGAACTGTGGTGCTGCTGAGACCGGGATTGCCGTGACCGCTCTTGCGGTCGATGCGACCGTTTTCCATCAGATCCTTGTAGAGCTTTTGTAAGTCATGGGCAGTCAACTTTGTCAGTTTGATGCTGCCGATGCGGGGGATCGTGTATTGCTCGACCATCAGTTGATAGCGGTTTGCTGTTGAGATGCGGATATTCGGCTTTGCGTAGATCTCATACCAGCTACGCAGCCAAGTTGCTACCGTGTACTCATCAGCGCGGCTGACATCGATTCCTCTGGTAGCCGCCATTGCGGCACTGAGCTTTGCCTTGCATTCCGCCTGCGTCTTACCCAGCACGTTCTTGATGATGCGTTTTCCGCTTTCTGGGTGGTAGCCTGCGGTGTATCGCCCCTCCCAACGCCCGTCTGCACGTTTGCGAATGTTGCCCTCGCCGTTGGCGCGCTTTTTAGCCATTCGTGATCATCTCCTTTGCTTTTTGCTCTTCGTCGGCGTCGAAGGAGTAGGGCGTTCCCAGCTCTCCGGCGATACCGGCCGCCAGCTTGAAGCCTGCCGTGAAGCTCATCAGCGTGGCTTCAACCAGCAATGCGTTCTGTGCGTCCAACAGCCGCAGCAGCTTTCTGCGCCCCGCGGCATCCATGTCCCGCCGCAGTTCCTCCTGCGCGTATTCGACCTGCTTGTCCAATTCACTGTGTTCCTGACGGTCGAAACGCTTTTGCAGGGCTTTCATGTAGTCATACATTGCGGCACCTCCTTTTGGTAACCACAACACATACCACAACCCGGCGCACAAAGCTACTGTTTTTGCAAATGTTTCTTTGACTATTGCGGCGCAAAAACTGAACACCTCGACTCGCTTTACATATGGAATTTCATTGAAAATCCCTGTTGCTGTTCCAACTCATGATCGTCCGGCTTGTGACCGAGGGCGACGCGCTTTTGCCGTAGCTGTGCCAGCCGCTTGCGGTCGATTTGGACACCGTTGGCAGCGGGAGCCGGGGCGTTGTCCCGGAAAATATTGCCCATGTGGTAGAGCAGCCGGGTGGAGGCCAGCAGGACGGAGGGCGGCGTCTGTTCGCCGCGTTCCATGCGTTTCATGAAAAATTCCGCGTAGGCGTGGCCGTTATTCCGCGCCGCCGCAAACCATTCGTAGGCGGCGTCTGGGTCCTCGGGAACGCCCTCGCCCATGAGGGTCAGCTTTCCTAGCAGATATTGCGCATAGGCGTTTCCATTGTTCGCGGCCTGATTTAGATAGAATACCGCCGTTTCCACATCCTTGGTAACATGAACGTCGCTGAGATATTCCTTGCCCAGTCGGTAGGCGGCGAAATCGTTGCCGTTGTCCGCCGAGCGTTTTAGCCAATAGATGCCCTTGGCAGAATCGTGAATGTCAGCATCGTCGGAGAGATACAGCTTTCCGAGGGCGTACTGCGCCGCATCCAAGCCTTGCTCGGCCGCGCGTTCCAACAGCTTTTGCGCTTTGGCTGTGTCGGGGATCAGCAGCCCACCGTCACGGTACGCCGTGCCGATGATGTACTGCGCGTAGGCGTCGCCTGTATCCGCAAGCTGCTCCAACTGCTCCGCCGCCTCGTCACGCTCCTCCAGCGGGAAACGATCATCGTTGGCCACGCCTTGCAGATCCTGACATTCATAGCTCATGCCGTAAGTGCTGATCTGTTCGCCGTCATCCTGCATTTCCTCATCCTCAAAGGAAAATTTGTTCATGCGAATATGCTCCGCCTCACGGATGACCGCGTTCTTGATTTGGCGGAACTCCTTTTGTTGAGACAGCGGCGGGCGTATCCTCTTTTCCCCTTCGGAGTAGTAATCCTCCACCTGACATTGCAGTTCCCACCATGTCTGGTAGCACGCATCCACAGTAGGCAGCCGCGCCATTTGGTCGACGATCTCATCCACCAGCTTCTTCATTGGCTTTGGCAGATAGCCGTAGGTTTTCTTACCGCCGACTTGACTGAGCTGCCGCGACAGATTCCAGATCATCCGCTCCGCCTCCGGGTGGATGCAGGTCATCTCCTGCATCGCCTTTGCCAATTCCAGCATGGCTTTCCGCGCCTCTGCCACCAGCTCGTCTCGCGATTTGCTTTTCTGCTCGTAGACGTGCAGCAGCTCCTGCCGGAGGATCTGATTGGTGAGCGTGGACTTGATTTGACGGATACCATCTTTGGACAGGTATGCCTGATTCGGCTTTGCCGACCACGCCATCATGTGGACGTGAGGATGATTGCCCTCATCGTGGAATGCCGCGTACCAACGGAAGTCCTCCGGTGGGATCTTCATTGCCGCCGCGATGTCATTGCGGTGGGTGCGAAGCAGAGTGCGCCACGCGTCCGCGTGATCGTACCCCAGCCGCTCCGCGTCCTCCCGGTGGAGGGAGATGATGTGCGTCCACACATTGCCGGTGTAGTGATCCAATTCGTCTGCAACAGCGGCGAGGTCAACGGCATCGTCATCACCGAACAGGCCGTGTTCCCCCAGCCGCTCCGCTCTCGGCCGCAGGGCGATGTACTTGGCGTAGCCTTCCATGCCCTGCACCCGATCCCAATTCGATTCCAGCGCCAGCGTGATGAGCGCGGACGCGGTTGCTTTTGTCGGGTGTGAAACGTAGTCCTCGTACTCCATCAGCTCTTTTGCGTCAGGAAAATCCTTCACCAATTTTGCAATGAGTTGCTCCTGCTTGTTGGTAGGCGGACGGTCATCCGGAATGATCTCCACCCGCTCCCGCGTCGCGATGTACTTGAGATACCCGCCAGCACTTTGCCCAGTACCGCACTTGATGTACGGACTTTTGACGATCAGCCTTGCCATGCTTCGCTCTCCAGCTCACGGAGCTTCTGTTCCAACCGCAGCTGACCGTTGGTGCGCTTGACGGCGGCGATGCTCTTGGCCCGTTCCTGCCGCAGCACTTCCTCGCTCACGTTGAGGCTTTGCAGGAGGATGGACATTGCCATGTCCATCTCCACCGCCTGCTTGTAGAGCAGCGACGCGATGCGATCCTCGAAGAGTTTCAGCCGACTGTCGATGGCGGACTGCACCGCACGGGGCAGCGTGGTGCTTTCGCCTGCGGCCAGCATATCCGCGTAGCAGTTCACCGCCTTTTCGATGAACTCATTTTTGCTGCGGCAGTTATCTTCCTGATACCACCGCTCTATTTTGGCGGCTGTTTCATCCGTCATGCGGAAATTCAGCCTGTTTTCATTTTTGCTCATAATTCCCTCCAATCTGCTGTAAGGCACGCTTGTTTTCGTTGAAACGCCTGCGCTTGCGGGAACAAAGACGCCAGCCGTTCTGAGATTTCCTGAAATAGACGCCACAACCGCCTGCGTTGAAATCCCTGTCAACTGCCCGCACTGCGGGCAGAAGTGATTGGGCAGAGCGTCGGTTCCGACGCCAGCCCTTTATCCTGCTATAAATAAGATGTGTAGAATCTCTCGATAATTATCCGTTTT
>ENA-UOJT01001369-UOJT01001369.1-human-gut-metagenome-genome-assembly--contig:-C15-NODE-1369-length-15985-cov-6.748023_pt1 | contig 15985 bp, 10 predicted proteins | sample MGYA00242357_ERZ723904 | MGnify/ENA metagenome assembly ERZ723904 | reverse complement strand
AGACAGACTGAACATGGATTTGATGTCACTTCACCGGAGTTCACGCTGCTCAGCCTTGCCACGCAGGTCTCACGCAACCAGTTACTCATGGCGTGCTACGAGATGTGCGGCTCCTTTGCAGTGTTTAAGCCCTGCGAGCGAACGCAACAACAACTCGATGAAGCTATTTCGCTTAAGTTCATTCCACCCAACTGCGGCTGGGAGCGAGTTAACGACACCAAGGGCAATGACACCAACTTGTGGAAGCGCACGCCGCTTCTTACCGCAACGGATATCGCCGCGTTCGCCAAGCAAGCCGCAGGCCTGCGCGGCGTCAAACAACTGCGCTGGGCGGCCGAGCACATGACGGGGCAGGCCGCCTCGCCCTTCGAAGTACAGACCTCCATGCTTATCTCGCTCCCCCGCGACGAGGGCGGCCAGGGCATCGAGATCGCCAACAACGCGCGCATCCCGCTCAGTGAAGCCGCACGTTCGCTGTATGACAAAACCTGCTGCTACGCCGATATCCTCATCGAAAGCGCCACCGACAGCATGGGCGTCATTCTGGAATGCCAAGGCCGCTCTGCCCACGACAGCGAAGCCGCGAGCCTCTCCGATGCCGAGCGCGCCACCGCACTCACAAGCATGGGCTACGACGTCATCCAAATTACCTATGACCAGATCAAGGAGAAGAAGAGCTTCGACCACATAGCCGAGCTCATCCATAAAAAGGCCGGGCTTCCCCACATCCCAAAGACCAAACAGGAGCGCATTGCCGAAGATACCTTACGGCAAGAGCTACTTGTCGATTGGGTTGAGCTATTCACTGCCGGGCCGGCCAGCTAGCAGCTAGCAATCAGGGGCAGCGCAGGCACATCGGGCGATTCGACACGGGCGGCAAAACCCGCCTCGGTCAGCTCGATGACCTCGGTAAACGTTGCGTCGAAGAATTCCTCGGTTAGCAGGCGGTATGGCGGATGGTCGGGATCGCCGGGGTTTTCGCGTACAATCTCGTGCATGACGCCGATGGTCTTGAGCACATACTCCTTATGGATGGGATACTGACCAAAACGGGTCGCCGCAGTATACAGGCGATCGGTCGCGCGCGGAATCGAAACGATGCCGAGTGTCTTGCCAAACCAGTCAAAGTCGCCTTGCTTTTTAATGCGGAATTCCTCGCACGGTTTGCCGCCGTGCGCCTCCAGGTACTGATTCACGCGCGTATTCCACACGGTATCGGCCACGAGGTGAGACCAAACGCCCAGTGTCAAATCGAGCAGCGACTGCGCCACATCTTCGGACGCAAGCGAGAACTCACGAGCGCCGGGACCGACAACCGGCTCAGCATCCCTGTAGCGCTGGGGATAGTGCACGCGATTCAGTCGCTCGCGCTCCTCGATAATCGAGGTCGCCGCGGCTGGCGCACCGGTGGGTGAACTTTTAAGCAACGGTGCCACATAGGTATCCCAGAACTCGTGCTCACGCGGCTTAGGGATAGGCTCGGGCTTGGCAAAGTGCGTAATGCGGTACGGGATGGGATCGGCGATGCCAGGGACCATATAGCCCACGAAAATATCCGGAACCACGCAGCCAAACAAAAAGGCATTGCGGTCGCGCACGCTCTTGGCAAGCGCACCGGTGCGCTCCAGCAAACGCTCCGTCTGAGCGATATGAATGTTCCAGCTTGGCATAGCCACCCCCATAAAAAAACCTGGATAACTATACCATCACGGCAAAGCCGCGCGGACGGCTACGCACGCTCTACGCAGCAACTAGTCCGTAGCACCGCTTTCGGTTCCATACGACGGCGAAGGCGCCTCGACCACATGGTGATATCGATCGATATAGATTGCACGGGCACCCAGGCGTCGCACCAAATCCTGATGATGTGTGCTCATCAAGACCGTCTTACCCGCCGCGACGTAGGCCAGCAAGAAGTTGACCACGATGTCGCATGAATCCTCGTCAAGTCCGTTGGTAGGCTCGTCGAGTACCAGGATATCGGGGTTCATCGACACGACGGCAGCCAGCGCAACGCGCTTCTTTTGTCCGCCCGAGAGCTGATAGGGAGAGGCGTCGGCAAGGTCGGCAACCTGGAACAGCTCCATGGCATCGCTCACGCGGCGCTCGAGCTCGTCTGCCGGCAGCCCCATCTGGGCGGGGCCAAACGCGACCTCCTCACCGACCGTGGCGCAAAAGAGCTGCGCATCGGCATTCTGGAACACAAAGCCCACGCGCTGATGGAACCGCTGGGCCGTCGCGGAATCCTTGAGATATGCCGCATCGACCATACACCCGTCAAACAGGTATGCCCCTGCGTCCGCGAGTTCAAGGCCGTTAATAAGACGCATAATCGTCGTCTTACCGCAGCCGTTGGGACCGAGCAGGGCAACGAGTTCACCACGATCGACCTGCAGCGACACGCCATCGACAACCGTATGCCCCGCATAGGAGAACACCACGTCGCGCAACTCAATAAGCGGCGCGCCCTCGGCGCCGCCCGCACCGTTCGTGCCCGCCGCACTATTCATATCGATCGTCAAAACGTCGCCCTTCCCTACTCACATCGACGGCTAGACCGCCCGCGCTACAGTACCGCACACAACACGGCGAGCAACGCCACGCCGACCGCATAGACCGCATCGCGCCAGCCAAACCTGGCGCGCGCGGGAGCCGGATACGCACCGGCAAAGCCGCGGCAAAGCATAGCCTCGTCCATCGCGCGGCTGCATTTCATCGCCTTGATAAAGGTCATGCCCATGATACCCGCGATCGAATCGGTACGCGAAAATCCCTCGGGCGCACGGCCAACGCTGCGCAGCATGACCGATTCGCACAGATTGTGCGCCGTACGACCCAGCACCTCGATGTGCTTGAGCGCCATATCAAACGTAAAGATAACTTCGTCGGGTAGATGCAGCATCTTGAGCGCCGCCGACATGCGGCTCCACGTGAGGGTCCACGAAACGCCCAGCACCAGCGACACATTAATGAAGGTCTTGAGCGCAATCTTGAGCATGGCGCCCGTAGCGGAAGCACCCAGCAGCAGGGCAGGCAGCGCCAAAACCACTGCGAGCCCCGCGGCGCCAAGCGCCGGCACAAAGGTCGCGCGCAGCCCGCGTACGGGACGCACGGCAACGAGCACCAGCGCAATGGCCGCCATCAACATGAGGTACAGCGGGCTTTGTGTCAGGCACACGCACAGGACGCAAACGAATATCCCCACCAGGCGCACCGGAGCCGAAACGCAAGAAAGGGCGCGGTCGACCATCGACCCGCCCTCGTGCGCGCCTCCACCCAGGCGAACCCGCTCAAGCAGGCTCGCCAGGTGCAGGACGTTCTTTTGCATCACGCGATGACGAGCGCCCGTGGGCTCGTAACGCTGCTCGACCGCAAGCCAGCTAGGCAGCTCGACCATCGCCATGGGCTCCGCTTTCCTTGACCGTCAGCGAGATCAGACGGAATGCGATGGTGAGCACCGCCACGCCAATCACGCCGGACAGGATATACATGGCAGCCTGACCGACAAAGCCAAGACCCTGTTCCTCGGAATAGGCCTGCAGGTAATCACCCGTAGGCAGAGCGTCGGCAAAGGTCGGAGTATCGAGGCCGACCGAAGCCTGCAGACTGTCGTCACCAGCCTCCTGAACGGCAGTCGCGGCGCCCTCAGTGTCCCACTCGCCCCAGGCATCACCGGTAGCAAGCAAGCCGAGCGGCGTAGCCACGACAAGCACGGCGACCAGGATGAGCGTGGGGACCAGCGAGGTCTTCTTAGCAGCAGTGCCCTCGGCAGCAAGCTGGCCATCGACGGCCTCGGGCCCGACGATAACGCTCGGCGCCGTCTTCTTAATGAAACCGTAGATGGCGGCCGTCGCCACGCCCTCGACCACGCCGGCAACCAACATATGCGGAATCATCATAGCCGGAATGGCAATGGACAGCGGGAAGGGGCAGTACAGCGGAGCGCCCGAAGCATTCGTGAAAAGCATCGGCTGAATACCAAACTCGATTGCTGCGCACTGGGCCGCCAGGCACAGGCCGACCCAGCCGCTTACGATGGCCGAAACCGAGGTGCCCCAGCTCTTGTCGTGCAAGCGGCTGTTGAGTGCACGGAACACAATAGCAGCGGCAAACGGCAGCACGAAGGCCATGTTAAAGCAGTTGGCGCCAAAGGACAGAATGCCGCCGTCGCCAAACAGCAGCGCCTGCAGCGCCAGCGCGACCGAGACGGCAATGGCAGCAGCCTCGGGGCCCAGCAGCAGCGCGATGAGCGCGCCACCAACGGCGTGACCAGTGGTACCGCCGGGCAGCGGCACGTTGAACATCATGAGCAAGAAGGAGAATGCGGCGCAGATGCCCAGGAACGCCATGTGCTCGCGATCGAGCGTGGCGCGCACCTTCTTGATGCAGTGAACCCAAACGGGCACCATCGCCACTGCCATGACGGCATCGGTCTGCGGGGACAGATAATTATCTGGAATGTGCATGTACGCCTCCCGGTTGTCGGCGCACGGAATTGCAACGCCGCCTGAATCACCTTGTCAGTGTTACGTATTGTCAGATTCGTAACACGCCGCGGGCTATCATAGCAAAACGGCGCGCTGCCGACAAAGCAGCACGCCGTTATGTAACGCGCGTGTCATATATGCAGGCTCAGCAGTGCCTTATACCGAGCATAGCAATCACGTAGGACTCGGCGGCAGCCACCGCTGACCTATACCCAGCGCAAGCCCTAGCCGCGGACCTCGCCGTTTACGCCCTTGCACACCTTGGTGACGATCTTCTGGTGCGCCTTTTCGACCTCTTCGCTGGTGAGCGTGTGGTCGTCGGAGCGATACGTAAGCGCAAAGGCCATGGATTTCTTGCCCTTGCCGATGCGGACCGGATCGCGGTAGACATCGAACAGGCGCACGCCCTCGAGCAGCTTGCCGCCGGCACTCGTAATACGACGCTCAAGATCCTCGCAGGTCACAGTGTTGTCGACCACGATAGCAAGGTCGTGCTCAACGGCCGGGTACTGCGAGAACTCACGGTAGTTCTCCTGGTTGCGGGCGCCCTTGATCAGCTTGTCCAGGTCGAGCTCAAAGGCAACGACGACCTCGTCAATGCCCATAGCCTCGCGCGCCTCGGGGTGAATCTCGCCGACCCAGCCCAGCACAGTGCCGCCGGACAGAACCTCGGCAGCACGACCCGGCTGCAGGAAGGCATAGCTCTCGCCCTCGACGGGACGGAAGCGAACCTTCTCGATGCGCAGCTGGGCAAGCAGCTCCTCAACGATGCCCTTGCCAAAGAAGAAACGCAGCTTGCGGTACTTCATGTTCCAAGACTGCTCGCTCCACTGGCCCGAGAGCACGCCCGCCACGGACTTGGTCTCCTTGGGCAGGCTGGCGTTCTCGCGACCGTGGAACAAGCTGCCGACCTCGTACAGATGCACGTTGGGCGTGCCGTGGGCCTCGTTGTAGGCCACAGACTGCAGCAGACCCGGCAGCAGCGAGCGGCGCATCTCGGTCTGCTCGGCCACCAGCGGGTTCATGAGAACCACAGGGCAACCGCGGCCCTCGGTGGACATGCCAATCTTCTCCAGGTCGCCCGGGGCGGCAAAGCCAAAGGTCGTGGTCTCGTTGAGGCCACAGGCGCGCAGGATCTCGCCGACCTTGCGGGTAAGCTTCTGCTCGCGCGTCAGACCGCCGATGTGGTTCTTGGCAGCCGGAATGGTCGCCGTCACACGGCCCATGCCCCATAGGCGCAGGACCTCCTCGATCAGGTCAATCTCGCGCGGCAGGTCGGGACGGAAGCTCGGCGGGGTAACCATAAAGTCCTCGCCGTCGCGCTCGACGGTGCAGCCCAGACGGGTGAGCGAACGCTCGATAAAGTCGGGCTCGATGTCGGCACCGCAGATAGCGTGCACGCGGGCCAGGCGCAGCTTAATGCTGTCGATGGTCTTGGGCGCGGGGAAAACGTCGACATAGCCGGGAGCAACCTCGCCGCCGGCGATCTCCTCGATGAGCGCGCACGTCACATTGGCGACGTCCACGCAGCCGGTCTCGTCGACCTGGCGCTCAAAGCGGATGGAGGCGTCGGAGATCAGCGAAAGGTCGCGGCTGGTGTGCGAGGTGCGGCCGGCGTTGAAGCAGGCACTCTCGACCATCACGTCAACGGTATCGTCCTCGATCTCGGAATCCATGCCACCCATAACGCCGGCCAACGCCACGGGGCGCTCGCCGTCGGTGATGAGGCCCATGCCGGCGTCGAGCACGCGCTCCTCGCCGTCGAGCGTCATGAACTTCTCGTCCTGCTGGGCGGCACGAACCACCACACGACGGTGGCCATCGCGCTCGGCAAAGGTGTCCAGGTCAAAGGCGTGCAGCGGCTGACCGGTGAGCATCATCACGTAGTTGGTGATGTCGACGATGTTGTTGTGCGGGCGCACGCCCAGGGCGTTGAGGCGCTTGACCATCCAGTCTGGCGACGGGCCGACCTTGACGTTGCGCACGATGCGGGCAACGTAGCGGTCGCACAAGCCCTCGTCGGCGATCTCGACGGAAAGCTCGTCGTCGGTCGCGCGGCCGGTCTCGACCTTGATGGCGGGCAGCTCAACGTGGAAATCGCGGTCGAAGATGGCGCCGGTCTCGCGGGCCATGCCGATCATGGACAGGCAGTCGGGACGGTTGGGCGTGATCTCACAGTCGAGCACGGTGTCGCTCGAGCCCACGTACTCGGCAAACGGCATGCCGCAGGGCGTATCCTCGGGCAGGATCATGATGCCGGAGTGGTCGCCACCCAGGCCGAGCTCGCGCGCGGAGCAGTTCATGCCCATGGACACGACGCCGCGAAGCTTGCTCTTCTTGATCTTGACGTCGCCGGGAAGCACGGCGCCAATCATGGCCGTGACGATGTGGTCGCCGGCCTCGAAGTTCTGCGCGCCGCAGACGATCTGCAGCGGAGCGGGATTGCCGTCGGCGTCGAGATTCTTGTCGCCCACATCGACCGAGCACACATACATGTGGTCGCTATCGGGGTGCGGGATCTTGGTGAGCACCTTGGCGGTCACCACGTGGTCGAAGGACTCGCCCACGGTGTCGATCGCCTCGACCTCGGTGCCGGTACGGATATATTCGTCCGAAAGGGTCTTGGGATCCTCCGGAATATCGATCATGGTCTTGAGCCAGTCGTAAGAAACACGCATCTAGCTCTCCTTTCATACTGAAAGCCTGCGAAGAGATGCAGGTGGAAACTTCAACTTTGTGAACATTCCTTACAAAGCGAGGGTTGTCCAAGTGCGGCAGATCGGCTCGAAAGAGGAGCGCCGCGTACTTTGGTACGCAAGCGACGAATGAGCGCCGAGGTGCCGTGCTTGGGCAAGCCGCAGCCTAGAACTGATTCAAGAAGCGCATATCGCCAGTCATGAGAGTTCTGAGGTCGGGCAGGTCGTAGCGCAGTGCCGCGACGCGCTCGGCGCCAATACCAAAGGCGAAGCCGGTGTACTTCTCGGGGTCGATGCCGCAGTTGATCAGGACGTTGGGGTCGACCATGCCGCAGCCCAGAATCTCGATCCAGCCGCTGTGCTTGCAGAAGTTGCAACCCTTGCCGCCGCAGACGTGGCAGCTCACGTCCACCTCGCAGGAAGGCTCGGTGAAGGGGAAGAAATGCGGGCGATAGCGCGTCTTGCGATCCTCGCCAAACATGCACTTAACAAAGTAGTCGAGCGTGCCCTTAAGATCGCCAAAGGTGATGCCCTCGTCGACGACCAGGCCCTCGATCTGGTTGAACTGCGGCAGGTGGCAGGCATCGGCCGTGTCGGGACGGTAGACGGTGCCCGGGCAGATCATGTAGATGGGCGGCTTTTGCGACTCCATGGTGTGGATCTGCACGCCCGAGGTCTGGGTGCGCAGCAGCACGTCGGACTCGCCGTGGGCGTGAGCCTCGGGGTGCGCGACGCTGCCAGGGTTGTTGTCGACCACGTAGAAGGTATCGCGGGCCGAACGGCTCGGGTGATCCATGGGGGCGTTGAGCGCGGTAAAATTGTAGTAGGAGGTATCGACCATGGGGCCGGACTCGACGGTGTAGCCGATGCCGCAGAAGATGTCCTCGGCCTCCTCGATGATCTGCTTAATCAGGTGCTGGTGACCGATCTGCGGACGGATGCCCGGCAGCGTGATGTCGACGGCCTCGTGCTCGAACGCGTGCTTGAGGGCGGCAGCCTTCATCTCGGTGGTGCGCTCGTCGAGCATGCCCTCGATCAGCTGGCGCATCTCGTTGGCGCGTTTGCCCATCATGGGACGATCCTCGGGGGCGAGCTTGCCCATCATGCGCATCAGGCCGGTGATACGGCCCTTGCGACCGAGCAGCTCAACGCGCGCAGCCTCGAGCTTGGCGGCGTCGTCGGCGCTAGTGACGAGCTCCTTGGCCTCTTCCTCGAGTTTGACCAGATCATCAATCAGACTCATGTCTTCCCTTTCGTCTCTCGCGCATCCGCGCTCCAGGACGGCTGACGCCGCCCGATGCTGCGGATGCGCGGCCCGGTTCGGTAACAAAAAAACCGCCCTCGGGCATGTGCATTGCCCAAGGACGGTTAAATTCCGCGGTACCACCTTGTTTGACCCGGCGGATGTCTGGCCCGCCGCGCCCACTCTGCGCCCCTTATCGCGAGGCTCACGGCTTCCCTACTGGGGCCTCGCTGCCGCCGGCTGCGTGCCCGTTGAGGTCGCTGCTCGGGAGTGAACGCTTGGCCCTTGCCACCGCAGGAAGGCTTGCAGCCCATGACCTTCCCTCTCTTGCCGGCGACGCGGCGGGCAAAACCCTCTCCGTCAACGCATCGGGCTATAGGATACCACATTGTGTGGTCGTATCGCCGCGTTCCGTTTTGTTCGCGCTGGGTACAAGGCAGGTAGCTGTGCAAACTGGCCGTGCACCCGCCTGCGGCGCTCGGCCTGCGAGATTAAGGATACGGTATGGGAAAGAAACTCGATAAGAAGGCCAAGACCGCCGTGGCAAAGGCTGCCAAGAGCGTCAAGGCCGCTAAAGTCGACAAGGCCGTCAAAAAGTTCCGCAAACTCGAGGGCAAGCTGTGGACTCGCGAGTACCTGCTCAAGATTGCCGAGTTCGATGGAGCGACGATCGCTCCTGTCAACGGCGCTACCGCCCGTGCCGACGCCATGGGCACGCTTGCCGGCGAGCATCACAAGCTGCTGACCAGCGAGAAGTCCGTTGAGCTCGTACGCTCGTTAGCGCGCGAGACGGTTGCAGGCGGACACGTAGACGACCCGCAGCTGCTCGACGAGATCCGTGTGCTCGGCCGCGACCAGCGCGAGGCAAGCGTCATCCCCACCGAGGAGGCCGAGGCCTGGACCAGGCTCACCTGCGAGGCCGATGCCGTGTGGCACAAGGCCAAGACGGCCAATGACTGGGCGAGCTTTGAGCCCTATGTGGATAGAATCGTCGCCCAACTTAAGCATCAGGCCGAGCTCATGGACCCCCAGCGCGACCCATACGACGTTTGGCTCGACCAGTACGAGCGCGGCCTTTCTGCCGAGAGCTTCGATGCGTTTTGCGATGAGGTCAAGGCGACGGTCGTGCCGCTCGTGCACGCCATCGGCGAGCGCGGCCAGCAGCCCGATGCCGACTTTTTGCACGCCCGCGTGCCCGAGGCCGCCCAGCGCGCCATGAGCTTCGACCTGATGAAGCTCGTCGGCCTGAACCTGGACGACACCACGCTTGCCTTTACCGAACACCCGTTTAGCGAGGGCTTTGCCGTGGGTGACGCGCGCATCGCAACACACATCTACGAGGACGATTGCATCTCCAACGTCTACAGCATCATCCACGAGGCGGGGCACACCATGTACGAGCTGGGCGTCAATCCTGCCTATGCGCGCACCTGTCTTGAGGGTGGCACCTCCATGGGCATCCACGAGAGCCAGAGCCGCTTTTTCGAGAACACCGTGGGCCGCAGCCGTGCCTTTATGGGACCGCTGCTCGAGGTGCTGCGCCGCCACGCACCCGAGGTCTACGGCGACGTCGACGAGGACACGCTCTACCACGCCGTGAACATCGCGCAGCCTTCGCTGATCCGCACCGAGGCCGACGAGCTCACCTATCCGCTGCACGTTATGGTGCGCTACGAGATCGAGCGCATGCTGTTTGCCGGCGAGGCCACGGCCAAGGACATCCCCGCGCTTTGGAACCGCTTCATGGATGAGTACCTGGGCATTCCCGTTCCCGACGACACGCACGGCTGCCTACAGGATACGCACTGGAGCGGCGGCTCGTTTGGCTACTTCCCCACCTATGCGCTGGGCAGTGCCTACGATGCCATGTTTGTGCCGGCCATGTGCCGCGACGGTGTCGACCTCAACGGTGCCTGTGCGAGCGGCGACCTGACACCCGTCCGCGCCTGGCTGGGCGAGCACATTTGGCAGTGGGGCCGCGCCAAGGACGCGCCGGAGCTCATCAAGGGCGCGTGCGGCATGGACTTTGACGCCCGCTACTACTGCAGCTACCTGCAGGACAAGTTCACCACACTGTACCAGCTGTAAAGCTTAGGCAACACGCCAACGCAAAGGAGCGCCGCGGGATTGATCCTGCGGCGCCCCCCTTGCACCTAGTCGTTGAGGAGTCGTGGCCAAAAAAGGGCAAATATGAGTACTGTTGCCGATTTTATTGCATTTATTTCAGGTAAAAATAGGCCCTCAAATGGGAATTGGTCTCATTTGAGGACCTATTTATTGGACACATGTAGAAAATCGTTGGCCTACAGGCTATTTGGGAGACGCTAAGATGCCCTTTGGAGGCAGAAATTGCTGCTACCAAATTAGTGACGGTACTCATATTTGCCACTTTTTGGCCACAACCTATTAGTGACCCCCTGCTAAACAGCCCCGAAGGCCCCTACAGGGCTTCCAGCGCGTTGGCGATGCGCTTCATGGCGGCGTCGGCGGCGGCTTGGTCGGGGGCTTCGGCCAGCACGCGAATCACCGACTCGGTTCCGCTCTTGCGCACGAGCACGCGGCCCTCGCCTGCCAGCGCAGCCTCGGCCTCGGCGATGGCGTTCTGCACGCCCATGTTCTCGAGCGCGGCATCCTTGTCCGCCACGTGCACGGCCACCTGCGCCTGCGGCAGCAGCTTGCACGGAGCCGTGAGCTGCGAGAGCGTCTCGCGCTCGGCACGAATCACTTCCATCACGCGCAGCGAGGTCATAATGCCGTCGCCCGTGCGCTCGATATCGCCAAAGATCGTATGGCCCGTCTGCTCGCCACCCAGGCTGTAGCCGCCCTCGCACATCTTGGCATACACGTGACGGTCGCCCACGCCGCTGGTCACGGCGCTCAGACCGGCAAGCTCCAGCGACTTGACCAGGCCAAAGTTGCTGGCAATCGTCGGCACCACGGTACCGCCCGAGAGTCGCCCGTGCTTGTTCAGATACACGCCGCACACGTACAGGATCTGGTCGCCGTCTACCACGCGACCGCGCTCGTCCACGGCCAAGCAGCGATCGGCATCGCCGTCATAGGCAAAGCCCACATCCAGGCCCTGCTCCACCACATGGCGCTGCAGGCGCTCCATATGCGTGGAGCCGCAGTCGACGTTGATGTTAAAGCCATCGGGCGCGGCGTTGATCACGCGCACGTCGGCACCGAGCGCGTCGAACACCGGCTTGGCAACCGAGGAAGCCGAGCCGTTGGCGCAGTCGATACCGATCTTGACGCCCTGCAACGAAAAGTTCGCGCTGGCGATGAGCGAAGCAATGTAGCGGTTGCGGCCCTGCATGTAGTCCACCGTGGCGCCGATGTGGTTGCCCGTGGCCAGCGGCACCTCACTCTTGCCATCGATATAGTCCTCGATGAGCTCCAGTACGTCCTCGTCCATCTTAAAGCCGTCGCTGTTGACAAGCTTAATGCCGTTATCGCAAAACGGGTTGTGGCTCGCGCTGATCATGATGCCGCAATCGAAGCAGCCTTCCACGGTCTGATGCGCTACGCCCGGCGTGGGGATCACGTGCAGCATATAGGCGTCCGCACCGCTCGCGACCAGACCGCTCACCAGCGCCGCCTCGAACATATAACTCGAGCGACGTGTGTCCTTGCCCACGATGACGCGCGCCTTAGCACTGCGGTTGGCGCCGTAATACCAGCCCACAAAACGGCCAATCTTATAAGCGTGCTCTACCGTCAGCCCAACGTTGGCCTCACCGCGAAAGCCGTCGGTGCCAAAGTACTTCATATCTTACTTATCCTATTCAAACGTTTGAGCGGTTGGCGTGGTGCGAACCTTAAGCTCTTTGTGCCCAGAGTCCTTCGAAGTCGTGACCGTGTACTCGACCTTTATGTCTTGTCCAAGAAGCATGTGGACACCGCCCCATGCAACCTTCAAGCCATCGTGCGTCGCTTCGTTCATCTCGATAGAACCGGAGCCCGAAGTCTTAATATCCGAAATGCTGCCTCCCGCAGGAGCATAGAGATAAAGCCTCAGCACCTCATCATCAATATCCTGGCTAATGCCGTTATGGCCCTGGAAATAGCCAGGCATCTCGGCCTTCTCCTGAGGGGTCATCGTGTTCTTGAGCGAGGTGGTCACTCGATACGTCGTCGAGCCATCGGCATTTTCAACCGAAGAATCGATGGTGACTCGCTTATCGAGGAACCAATCCATCTTTGAATAGCTGTAGTTGTTCACATAGACGCCCAAGATCGGAGCCTCCGACGTATCGGTTTGGAGAGCGCCCGATATTCCAAGAGCCTTCGCGGCCTTTTCCTCGTCATCATTTCTCGAATACATGAGGATGCGACCCTCGGAAGCGCCCTTTTCGATGGCGGCAGCAATCTTAGTAATATCGCTGGAGCCCAGTTCGTCCACGATCTTGTTAAAAGCTGATCCGGCAACCGCCGCAAAAATGGCGTCCTGTTCCTCTACCGGGTAATTCCAATAAATATCGTGCAGCAGCACCTTTGCGGCGTTACTTCCATCAACGACGGTGCCGTCAGGAAGCTGTGTGCCGCCTACAACGCCGAGCATATACTGCAAAAATACCGGATCGACTGCAAATACGCCGTCGATGTCATCTCCGACAATGGCCTTCTGCATATCGCTGGCAAGCTGAGCCGCACGCGGATAATCGGGCGTCATCGTAACGTCGCCCATCGTGTATCCGAGCGTGTTGAATCCGGTCAGGCCCCATCCGGTCGTGAACAAGTTTGCCTCTTCATCGGTGATGGGAAGCGGGCTCAAAGGCTCTTTCATCATGTCGACTTTGACAAAATCGCCCAGTTCGAGCTTACCGTCAGTCACCGACATCACGCCGCGAGAACCGGGGAAACCGCCGCAGGCGCGGATCTCGACATTGCTCATCGCGAGCACAAGATAATGACGCGTCTGGCCGTTGGCGCCGAGCATCTGGGGAAGGACGGGGGCGACCTTCTCCGCCGCGTCAACCGCGCCGTTGAGGGTGGCAAAGCCGTCCTTGGCCTTATCGACCAGCTCGGTCACCTGGGAAATATGAGTATCGCCAATGCCCTGGACCTTCTCGTTGGCGCTCTTGAACACCTTCGAGCTGCTGGAAAGCGAATCGGCGACCGCCTGCAGCGCGGACACGTTAATCATGCCGTCCTGGAACAGCTTGCCGGGCGTGGCCTGCGAAAGGTTGTCGGCCATGGGAACCAGCGCGTTGCTCGAGACATCGAACAGGGCATCAATCATGGTGCGGGCTGCGTTGATGTCACTGCCATACACAGGGATAAACGAAGCCGCCGTCCACAGCGGGCTCGAAGTCTCCGCCTTCATGCTGTCGCAGAGCTCATCGATCTTCTTCGCGTCGTCAGGCAGCGTCGAAAAATCGCCCGACGTGACCTTGTCCTTAAGGCCACCGACGATCTCGACAGCCTCCTTCGCTTCGCTCTTTACGGTCTTTGCCGAGTTAAGCAGCATAAAGCCGCTTGCGCCAAGCGCAACGAGAAGCACCGCGACTACAGCGGCAATAATGGCGCCAGTGTGACGCTTCTTGCCCTCGCCCTTGCGATGGCGATGACGGACCAGACCGTCAGAGGTCGAACTCGACGAAGCGTCGCTACCGTAGTTCAAGCCAAAATCGTAATAATCTTCCTTGGATCCCGAGCCCGCAAACTCGGCACCGCTATCATCCAGGCGGGCGAACGTGCCAGTCTCGGAGGCGCCGGTGTAGATCGTGCCAAGGTTACCCGTAAGCCCCGCGCCACCGGCAGAGGAAGTATTGTTGGCGGCCTTGCCGGCATTAACGTTGCCGGCGGCATTCGCGGCGTTGGCAGCACCTGCGTTGTTCGCAGGCACCGAAGGAGCCCCACTCGGCTGCGACGCGGAGGTTGCACCGCCCGCAAAGACATTCCCTTTTGCACGGCCGGTCTTTTTTGCCTTTTGAGACTGCTCGTACAGAGCGGTAAACATCGCCGTCTCGCCCGGGGACACGCGCTTACCGGAACTGCCCTGTCCAGCGCCGCCCGGCGTGCCGGCCTTACCAGCCCCGTTCGGACGCGGCGGAACTGCAGGACGGCCGCTATCGCTGCCCTTAAAGTGATTACCAGCCATAAAGAAATCCTCGCAATTGAGTCGCAATGAAAAAGTCCATAACGTTACTAGTTTATGGCATTTTGAGCATCGACAGCTAAACTCCAGACACGGACATCAATTGGCGAAAATGCGGCACAACACCTTTTCCATCTTGGCGGCGGCGCCAGCTACACCGTGAGGAACATCATCACGATGATCATGGCAAAGCCGATAAGGTCGGTCGGCAAAAACACCGTGCCCAGCATAACGGCGCTGGTGATGGTCGCCGAAACCGGCTCCACAGTTCCGATGAGGCTCGCACGCACCGAGCCGATGTCCTTAACGCCCTGCATATAGAGCATGTAAGCAAAAAACGAGCCGATAACCACGAACACCGCAAGCGCCTCGACGCCGGCGGCGTCGAGCGCCGGCATATGCGCCCAAGGCTGCACGAAGACGCACGAGACCACGCCCGCCGTGAGCATTGCCGAGCCCGTGACGATGGGGCTGCCGTATTCGGGCAGGATCTTGGCGGGAATCACCGCCATACACGCGGCGCTGACCGCACACATAAGACCTGCTGCCAGGCCAAGCGGCGAGATATTCAGGCTGGTGGGGTCGCCGCCGGTGGCGATTAAAAAGGTTCCACCCAGAGCCAGGCCAATGCCGATGACTTCGCGAGTACGCGGCATGCGGCAATCGATCACGCAGGTGTAGCCCATGATGATAACAAGCTGCAGGCACTGGAGCACCGTCGCGGTTCCGGCATTGGTCAGGCGCACGGCCGAAAGATAGCAAAACTGGTTGAACAGCAGGCCAAAGGCGGTAAAGAGCAGCAGCTGCTTGCAATCGGCGGGTGTGGTCCAGAGCTTAATCAGGCGCTCGCGGTCGCGCGTAACAACCACGGCCATAAAGAGTAGACCGGCGAGAATCTGACGCACGCTCATAAGCCACAAGGTATCAACGTGGTAGGTATCGAACAGAAAACTCGCGCTGGTGCCCGAGAAGCCCCAAAACGAACCGCCCACCAGCGTAGCCAAGACGCCCGTGATCATCTTGCGCGTCGAAGCGCTGTTCAGGCGCCCGCGCCAGGCGCGGCGGGTGCTACGGCTGAGCTCGTCGGTGCCCTCGGGCACATCAATGTTCGATATATCGGTCATCGGTACCGAAGCCCCTGCGCCTTCGACCTGCTCGACACACTCTTTGCTCATTCCACTCCCCCGAAACAGTCTGGAAACAATTCGGCTTACCTTACCACGGCGAAGTCACCAGCTGGAGGCTTGTCCGCTTATCGGTAGGACAATTCCGCAGGCGTCTTTCCATAGCTCGATACCGCAATGGCCTTGCATTATGCGATAGCCAAATCGCGGCAGCAGGCTCTTTTGAAATGGATACGACAAAGCCCCCGAATTCCACAATGTAAGCGATTTTTAAAAATGTTCTTGCCACCGAGTTCAGGCTCCGTTATATTATCCCTTGCGCGCTTGCGCAC
>ENA-UOJT01001365-UOJT01001365.1-human-gut-metagenome-genome-assembly--contig:-C15-NODE-1365-length-15995-cov-13.161418_pt1 | contig 15995 bp, 10 predicted proteins | sample MGYA00242357_ERZ723904 | MGnify/ENA metagenome assembly ERZ723904 | reverse complement strand
GGAACATCGATTCCATGTTTTAGTGCTTTGTACATAAAGTTATAAAGAATATTATTGTCAAAGAACATCTGTGTTGTGAGGAACTCACATCCGGCATCCACTTTTTCTTTCAGATGGATCAGATCTTCCTCTAATGTCTGTGACTCAGGATGTCCTTCCGGATAGCAGGCTCCGCCGATACAGAAATCTCCCTGTGATTTGATATCATAGATCAGCTCACTTGCATGTTTATACTGATTTGGCAGCGGGAAATCCGCATTCTGCGGGATATCTCCGCGCAGTGCAAGTACATTTTCAATCTGCTTTTCTTTTAACTCCTGAATCACAGAGGCAACTTTCTCCTTAGTCGAAGATGCACAGGTGAGATGTGCCAGTGCCGGAATATGATTCACATTTCGCACTTCATTTGCAAGTTCTACCGTATAATCAGAAGTTCCGCCGGTTGCACCATAAGTAACACTCATATATGCCGGTTTCAATGCTGCCATATCTCCGACAATCTTTTTGTAGTTGTCTAACTGTGCACCCTGTTTCGGCGGGAACAGTTCACAGGAAATCGTTACATTCTCTGTATTTAATAATTCTGTAAGTCTCATAAATCCCTCTTTCTGCTAAAAGCTTCGTAATTTATCGGAACCGTCATCCACGGTATTCTCGATCTTTCGTATCACAACATAATAGGAATAATTCTCATTGACAGCCACTTCCACGCGGTCACCGACCTTATGTCCAAGCAATGCCTTTCCAAGCGGTGACTCATTGCTGATCAGATTCTTTAAAGAATTACCGCGGACGGTGGTCACAAGTTTATAAACTTCTTCCTCATCGTCCTCCTCAAAATAAACCGTCACCGTATTATTCATACCAACTTCATCCTCCGCAGAATCCGTTGAAATCACTTTTGCTGTTTTGATCATTCTCTCTAAATAGCGGATACGGCTCTCATTCTGGTTCTTATCTTTCTTTGCCGCATGGTACTCGAAATTCTCACTTAAGTCTCCCTGCGCTCTTGCCTCCTTCACTGCCTCTAAGGCCTCTTTGCGCACCACAAGTTTCCGGTACTCAATCTCCTCTTCCATCTTTTTTATATCCTGTTCGGTCAATTCGTCGTACATGAATCTTCCTCCTTACTTGTCATTTCAGCGATTATTATAAATTCTTTCCAGTTTTCCGTCAAATAAATTTCTGTGTAAACATCTCTTTACTGATCCATTGAATTTCGCATTTTGTACATTTTTTCGCACATACTGACAATATATATCCACTTGCGGGATCATAGCTTTGCAGATACCATTCTCCCGTCTGCCCCGCTTTTAAAAATTTAACCTGATCCTGCAGTACACAAAACGATGCAAGATCCAATGCTATCCCTTTTCCAACCGCTTTGATATAACTTTCTTTTCTTGTCCATAACTCTGTAAAATAACAGTCTGCTTTTTTCATTTTTCCCTTTTGTAATGCCAGATATTCCTCCGGACAGAAAAAACGTTCTGCCACTTTCATCTGTCCTTTCCGGATCTGTTCCACATCAATTCCAACTTCTTCATCTGAAAAAACACCTGCCACATATCTTCCCGAATGTGACAGGTTAAAATGTATACCGGTTTTTCCATTTAATACCGGTTTTCCTTTCTCTCCGAATCTAAGATACATCTGCTGCATTTTCCCTGGTAACAGACTGATTCCATATTCCCTCAGGGCATACTCTAACAATAATCCTGCTGCTAAAGATCTGCACCGGTCTTCTTTTTTTTTCAATTGCATTATTTTATTTTTCCGGTCTTCCGTGATAAAAGGCAGCATCTGTGCAAATATCTTTTCATCCCCAAATGGAACAATATCCGTCATATAAATCTTCACGCGTCTTATTCTCCCTCGATCCGGATAATGCTTCTAAGATGTTCTCTTTCCCTGGACAATTCCTCATATACCGGCATCAGTCCATCATTTATTCCGGCACGAAGCGGCTCTACAATTTTTTCGACCGTATCAAACATCGGTGTGATTCCCATATTGGCAAAGACACCTTTTAAAGTATGTGCACAGTCAAACGCCTTTTTTCTCTCATCTTCTGCAAGTGCCTCTTTTAATCCATCAAAAGCCTCGTCCTCTGCCACCATCGGAAGGCAGCTTTTATATAATTCCTCATCTCCTAAAAAACGCTCTAAAGCTCCATCTAAATCGCATCCCCATGCTCTTAATTTTTCCAATACCTCACACATTTTTCTATCATTCCTCCGATTGTTCTTTTTCCTGTTCCATCTCCCTGTCTTTCGTTTTTCCGGATAATAACAGCCTGTATTTTTCTAATTCCCATTCCAGTTGTTTTGGTTCTGTCACATTTAAGAAAACACCATATATGATATGTTTATTTCCTACAATTCCTACATCATACAGCTTTAATGATATAAAAATTTCTTCTCCTGCTTCATTCTTCCTGGAAAATTCACATTGTGTTTCACGTCCTTTATCTGCTGTATAAAAAAAGGCATCCAGAATACGTTTATGATATCGTTTTGGAATTCCCTGAAAAATATCTTTTTTCTGACTGATATTCTGATATCCAAACACCTCATAATACGCATTATTTACGCGTATTATCTCAATCTGTTCTTTGCCGTACTCATAGACAGCCACACCCTGTTTCGCATTTAAAAAGAGTGACTCCAGCTGGGAGGCCGGCGTCCACAGGCTATCTATGTCAACTAAGCGTTCTGTCTCTTTCTTTCTCTCCGCATGCGGCCTGTCAAACTGCAGTTTTTCGTATTCTTCCACAGGCATCGGTTTTGCAAAATAATATCCCTGTACATATTCACAGCCAATACTCCGCAAAAATTCCACCTGTTCGATCCGTTCCACGCCTTCCGCAACAACCGGCATATTCAGCCATTTTGCCATACGGATCACTGCCGCCATGATATTTTCTCCGCGTCCTTCCCTGTCATCACCGGCAAAAAACTTCATGTCCATCTTTAAAACATCAACCACAATATCCTTTAAAACATTTAAAGAAGAATAACCACTTCCAAAATCGTCCATCAGAATGTAAAATCCCTCTTCGCGCAAACGCTGCATCATATCCTGCACTGCTTTGGGATTTGTATTGTATGCGCTCTCTGTCAGTTCTACCTGAAACAGTCTGCGTGGAATCCGGTAACTGTCCACCAGATTGCAGATCACATTCACGATATCTTTGTTGTAAAGACTGACCCTCGAAAGATTGACGGATATCGGAAGCGGATTCTTTCCTTCATCCATCCACTTTCTAAGCTGGATGCAGGTCTGCTCCCACACATAATAATCCAGCTTTGTGATAAATCCATTCCGTTCAAATACCGGTATAAACTCTCCCGGTGAAATCATTCCCCGTTCCGGATGTTTCCAGCGAACCAGCGCCTCCGCTCCTGCGATCTGATTATCGCTGAGCCCGTATTTTGGCTGATAGAATACAACAAATTCATGATTTTCCAGTGCACTTTTCATGCTGTTTACGATCCGCTGTTCCTTCTCGATCTCCTGGCTCATCTGCCGTGTATAAAATGCATAGTTACGGATATAATTGCCTTTGCAGTGCTTTGCCGCAAGGTTGGCACGATCGTACATGTGATCCGGTGTTATTTTCTTTCCAGCGATCAGGTAAACACCAAATATCGGTACGATATCAAAATCAAGCGGGTATCTGCTTAAGATATCACGCATTTTATCAAAACTTTCGACCAGTTCTTTTGTATTTTCATAGGATACGCAGAAGCAGAATATATCCGCATCCATCCTGCCAAAGGTAACGTCACTGCGGTTTCTGACTGCACATATCAAAAGGTCTGCAATATATTTCAGCAGCATGTCCCCTGCACTCATTCCAAAGAAAGAATTGATCAGCTGGAACTTTTCAATATCCATCCGCACAAAAGCAAAATGCCGGTCCGGATATCGCTCTAACATAGAAGATGTCGCCTGAAACATATGGGTCTTATTATAGATGCCGGTAAGGATATCATATTCTGCACGGTACTTTAACGCTTTGCTGATATTCTGACTACTGCTGCCAATCACATTCTTCAGCCGGAACCGGACAACATCCGCATCATAAGGTTTCCGGATAAAATCCCATGCTCCCATGCCCAGGCATTTAATCTCTGTCTCAATGTCAACCTCCATCGTAAGTACAATGACAGGTATCGCCTGATACATCTGCGCTTTATGATACCGTTCCAGAAAATAATACCCGTCATACTCCGGCATAACGATATCTAAAAGTACCGCCGTTATCTCCGTGCTTCGTTCATAAAGAATCTCAAATGCTTCCTTGCCATTTTCTGCCTCTATCACCTCGTACGTACCGCTCAAAATTCTTTTCATCATGACACGTTCGACCTGTTTATCATCTACGACTAATACCTTGCTCTTTTCAGACATATTCTCACCTATCCGCCCCCCAAAAAATCCCATAAAAAAAACCTGACTTTATCATAGCAAAGTCAGAGTTTCTTTTCAATAGTCATCATTTAACCTTCTGCAAAAAAAGGTCGATTTTTCCACAAAGGCAGATATCTGTCGAAGATGCGCCAACCTGAATTTCATACGTTCCATTTACCGGAACCGGCATCTTTTTGTCTGTGTCATAATGGGAAAAATCTCTTTCTTCCAAAATAACACAGATCCGCTTTGTTTCCCCGGCATCAAGCCTGACTTTTTCAAACGCTTTCAGTTCATGAACCGGTCTGTCTTTTTTCTGTTCCGGTGCCACATAAATCTGAACGGTTTCTTTCCCTGCATGTTCTCCTGTATTGGTTACCGAACAGGAAACTTTCACGGTCTGTCTGCCATTTTCCTGCTGCCGTATAATTTCAAGATCATTATAGGTAAATGCCGTATAGGAAAGTCCATGACCAAACGGGAACAGGACATCTGTTTTTTTTGTGTCATAATAACGGTAACCGACCATCACACCTTCCCTGTACTCCACACGGTCTTTCTTTCCAAATGTTCCGATCGTATGTGCCGGGCACTGTGACGCATCACGGATAAATGTTTCTGCCAGCTTTCCGGATGGATTTACTTTTCCAGACAAGATCTCTGCCAGGGCTGTTCCCCCTTCCATACCGGCATAGTAGCTCCAGAGGATTGCTTTTGCCTTTTCTGCCCACGGCATCTCAACCGGTGCACCTGCATACATGCAGACCACCGTATCCGGAACTGCCTTTAGCAAAGCATCGATTACTTCATCCTGCCCGTATGGCAGTTTCATGTTCACACGGTCAAGTCCCTCCACATCAAAATCGTGGTTCAGTCCTCCCACGAAAATAACAATGTCACTTGCTTTTGCCAGTGCAACTGCTTCCGCTAAAGCTTCCTGCTGTTTTTCATCCAGTGCTCTTCCACTTACAGTGCTTTCCTTTTCGGTATCCTCTGCAGTCTCCGTGCTCGCCGCCTGCCAGTTGATCTCAGATGCCTCTTTCTTATCCGGAATCACATAGCCCGGTGCGTAAGAAACTTTCACATTTCCACCAAGTAACTTTTTGATTCCCATAAGCGGTGATATCTCATACAGTGCCTTGATTTCTGCACTTCCTCCCCCGTTCGAATGGATTGCAGCGGCATTTGCGCCGATCACGGCAACCTTACAGCCGGATTCTGCCTGAAGCGGCAATACCTGATCTTCATTTTTCAGTAAAATCATGGACTCGCGCGCCACATCGAGCACTGCCCTGCGGTGTTCCTCCGTATTGTATGCGCCTGTCTTACGATGTTTTCTCTCCGGTCCGATCATTTTTAAACGCAGCATCATGCGGAGGATATTGCGCACTTTCTCATCCACCAGCGATTCTTCGATTTCTCCATCCTTCACTGCTTTTAACAGAGGATCTGCCATGTACTGTTCGTCGAACTGATACTTGACATCCATCTCAAGATCCAGCCCGGACTCTGCCGCCAGTTTCGTATCATGCACAGCACCCCAGTCGGAGATTACCACACCGTCAAATGCCCAGTCTTTCCGCAGTTTTTCATTGAGCAGGGATTTACTCATACAGCAGTGCTCACCGTTTAACAGATTATAGGCTCCCATCAGCGCAAGGGTGTGTCCCTTTTCTACCGCCGCTTGAAATCCCGGAAAATAAATTTCTTCCAGTGCTGTCTCATCGATGATTGTATCCACCCAGAGTCTTTCGGTTTCCTGTGAATTTGCCGCAAAATGCTTCACGCATGCCGCAACATCGTTTTCCTGGATTCCCTCGATCATCGGTACAACCAGTTCTCCGATGAGTCCCGGATCTTCGCTCATATATTCAAAATTCCTGCCACAGAGCGGACTCCGCTTGATGTTGATGCCCGGAGCTAAGATCACATCTTTGCCCCTGCCTCTTGCCTCCTCGCCCAGCACTTCTCCGGCTTTCTTTGCCAGCGCACGATTCCAGGTGGATGCAATGGCGCTGTTGCACGGAAGATAAGTCACATAATCTTCCGTCGTCCCGACATTCCGCCATTCATTGTCCGCAAATTCTGCGCGCACTCCCATCGGTCCATCCGACATATAGAGCGGTGGGATGGAAAGCCGCTCCACTCCTTCGGTGCGGAATAAACCCGCACCGTGGATCATACCGATTTTTTCTTCTAAAGTCAGCTCTTTTAAAATTTCTTCAATGTATGTTTCCTGCATTAAAATACAACCTCAGCCTTGCCGTCCCCGTGAAACTCTACGATGACATTTTCTCCATCCTGTGTATAGGATGCACCGTTTACCTGCTTTGGAGCACCGACATTCATCAATGCCACTTTGGATGCCTTTTTGCTCTCCACTGTGATTCCATAGGAAGTTCCATTCTTTACAACGTCTGCAGATGCTTCTTTTTCATTTTCTGTTCCATAGACAACAGTCTCCGCTTTAATGCCATCCTTCAATGCATAAGCACGGAATGTCACTCCGTCCGCATAATCATAAACCGCATTGTCATTTCTTGCACCCATAGCCACGATGCTGCCCTCTTTGACATAAAGAGGAATACTTAAGTAACCATGTTTCTCTTTGTACCACTTACCTCCCTCTTTGACTTCTCCGGTCAGTAAGGATGTCCATGTTCCCTCCGGCAGGTAATATTCTGCGATACTGTCCTCGCGGAAGATCGGTGCAACGAGCAGGGAATCACCTAACATGTACTGTGTTGCTAAATATGCACAGTTTTTATCTTCGGTAAATTCAAGTACCATGCTGCGCATCATAGGAATACCTGTTTTGGACGTCTCGATCGCATTGCGGTACAGATATGGCATCAAAGATGCCTTAAGCTGTGCAAAGCAGCGTACCACATCCACTGCTTCTTCATCATATGCCCACGGCACACGGTAAGAAGTAGATCCATGCAGTCTTGAATGGGAAGAAAGAAGTCCGAAAGCACACCATCTCTTATAGACGTCCGGTGTGGATGTACTCTCAAATCCTCCGATATCATGGCTCCAGTATCCAAAACCGGAACTTGTCAGTGACAGGCCTCCGCGAAGGCTCTCCTCCATGGATTCATAATCAGACCAGCAGTCACCGCCCCAGTGAACCGGGAACTTCTGTCCGCCTGCAGTTGCAGAACGTGCAAAAAGAACAGCCTCTTTTTCACCTTTTTTCTTCTTTAATACGTTAAATACCACCTTATTGTAAAGGTATGTATAGTAGTTGTGCATCTTGACCGGATCAGAACCTTCGTAATATACCGCATCTGTCGGGATTCTCTCACCAAAGTCGGTCTTGAAGCAGTCAACACCCATATCGAGCAGTGCCTCTAACTTTTTGCTGTACCACTCGCAGGCTGCAGGGTTAGTAAAGTCCACAATGGCAAGTCCCGGCTGCCACATATCCCACTGCCATACATCGCCATTTGGACGTTTTAAGAAGTAACCGCCCTCGACACCCTCTTTGAACATGGAGGACTCCTGTCCCACATAGCTGTTGATCCAGACACAGATCTTTAATCCTTTTGCTTTCAGACGTTTTAACATGCCCTCCGGGTCCGGGAATACTCTTGAATCCCAGGTAAAATCACACCAGTTGAAATCTTTCATCCAGAAGCAGTCAAAATGGAATACGGATAACGGGATCTTGCGGTCAAACATTCCATCGACAAAACTGTTGACTGTCATTTCATCATAGTTTGTCGTAAAGGATGTGGACAGCCAGAGACCGAATGTCCACGGTGCCGGAAGTGACGGTTTTCCAGTAATGTCTGTATATCGCATCAGCACCTCTTTCATCGTCGGTCCGTTGATCAGGAAATAGTCAAGGTTTTCACCCGGCACGGAAAATTCAACCTTGGTTACCATCTCTGTTGCAACTTCAAAGGACACGCGCTCCGGATGGTTTACAAACACACCGTATCCTTTATTGGAAATATAAAACGGGATATTTTTATAAGACTGCTCTGTGGAAGTACCGCCGTCCTCGTTCCAGATATCCACGCTCTGTCCATTTTTTACAAACGCAGAAAAACGCTCGCCAAGTCCATAGATCAGCTCGCCAACGGAAAGTGATAACTGCTCTCTCATATAAGCATCTTCCGGTCCTTTATCATAGGCAAAACCTTTCCAGTCGGTCTTCATGTATGCAAGATCTCTCCATCCGCTTGCAGTGATTTTCTCCTCACCGCGGTAAAATGTGAGTGCTCCGTTCTCTTTCTGCACTTCCAGACGCAGTGTACCGCTTGAAATGACCAGTTTGTCCTCCGTATCTTCTGCCTTTAAATGTCCGCTCTCCGCAGGTGCGATCTCAAATGACGGTGCCTTTTTCTGCACGCCCATGTGATGATAAGTCTGAACCCTAAGCACTTCCTCATACGGTGCTGAAATCACGATCGTGAGGTTGATTCCGCCAAGGGTATCGCCGCGCTGTGTGATCTTGCTTGTCGGCGCACAGATCGTCACCTGATCTTTCTCGATTTTTGAAAAATATACTTCTGCCGGAGAAAAGCACTCGCAGCGCTCTTTCTGCAACCAGCATCCATTACTGAATTTCATATGATAATCCTCCCTGTTTTCCGAAGGAAAATGCATGCTATGTTTTTTATAGCATTTGCCTCTTGCAGGCGCAGAGGATTTTCCTCCCTGTAATTATCTCATTTTGTCTCATCTTACTATACCCACCCTGCAAAAAATACCCTCTAAATTGTACATAAAACACTCGATAAATTTGACAAACAAAACGTTCGCATTTATACTTACGTTTAGTATTTTTATCATTGGAACAGGAAGGTTATTTTTATGTATCGCGTTTTAATTGCAGATGATGAATCCATTATCCGGGAAGGTATCAAATGTCTGTTCGACTGGGAATCTCTCGGCTATACGATCGCCGGAGAAGCTGCAAACGGTGAGACCGCCTATCAGCAGATTCTTGCCTTACAGCCGGATATCGTTCTCTTAGACATCCGCATGCCGGGAATGTCAGGGCTTGACGTTATCCGGGAGGCAAGAGCACAGGGTTTTACTGGAAAAGTCATTATCTTAAGCGGTTACTCTGATTTCAAATATGCGCAGGAAGCCATCCGTTACGGAGTGCAGTATTATCTGACAAAGCCGATCGACGAGGATGAACTTGAGGAGATTCTTCGTTCGATCAAAGAAAACTTAGACAAGGATGCTGCAACTGCAAATACCCGGGAACATTACCGTGAAAAGGCAAGAGAAACCATCATCCGCGATCTTTTAACGAATGATATCGATCTTTCCCACATAAATACAACAGATCTCCATCTGACAGCAGACACCTATCAGGTTGTGATCTATGAGAAATACAGTCACAATACTGCAGATGCCTCCTATCGTTTTTCGGATCTTCTGCGCGTGACGAATCAGGATAATAACTCCTATGATAACATTACGCTGCAGTATCATGAGGTTATTTTACTGAAAGGCACTTTTGCCATTCAAAAATTTAATGATTTTCTGGAGCGTTACCGGAGAGAACGGCGTCCACAGGAGAACTCTCCTCTCGACAGTCTCTTTATTACATACGGTGCGTGCGTGTCAGATCTGTCGGAAGTCTATATTTCCTATATTCAGGCGAAACAGCTCTTAGAACGCCGTTTCTTCTGCGAGCAGGAACAGCACACGATCGGTTATGCCGAACTGCCGGACCCGGACAGTTTAAAATCCATCTTAAACGACGCTTTTTTAAACCGTTACGCTACCAGCCTGTTTGAATATCTTCAGGCATTCAACCGCAATATGTTAGCGGAGACTTTGACACAGCTTACCAATGAACTTTACCATGCTGCAGATTCGATTGATTCCATACGGCTTTTCCTGACAGACCTTTATCTGCAGATCAAGGAACAGGCAAACCGGCTTTACAATGGTGCAAATATCCCGTTTCCGAGCAATGCGGATATCATCCGTCTGATCGAAGAAAAATATTATCTCTACGAGATCATCCTGTACTTTACGGAACAGTTTGAGATGATCATGTCCTCGATCGGTAACTCTTCCCGTGAAAGCGTGCTGGATGATATTCTGCACTACATCAACCACAACTATGCAAGCAATATCACATTAGAAAATATTGCACCGCTGTTTGGTTACAACAGCTCCTATCTCGGAAAGATTTTCCGCAAAAAGATGGGTGAAAACTTCAACTCATACGTCGACCATGTCCGCATCAAACACTCGATGGAGCTTCTCTGTTCCTCAGAGTTAAAAGTTTATGCGATCGCAGAAAAAGTCGGTTACCGGAATGTCGATTATTTCCATATCAAGTTCAAAAAATACGTTGGAAAAAGCCCGGCAGAATACCGGAAAGAACATAAAACTGAATAAACTTTCATAAAAACAGCCGTCTCCGGGTGAATATATGTACCCTTTTCTCTGTAAGTTCAGAAAAAGGGGGGCATATCACCGTGAGGCGGCAGTTTTTATTTTTAAGATCCGAGTGTCAAACGCTGGCTTTAAGTTTTTCGATTGGCAAATGGCACCGCATTGCCTGTCATTTTAAGAAATCATACTGTGACATATAAAGTTTATAATACTCACCCTTCTGTTCCATCAGTTCGTCATGATTTCCACGCTCTAAAATATCGCCTTTATCCACATATAAGATGCAGTCTGCATTTTTGATCGTAGAAAGTCTGTGTGCAATGATAAAAGAAGTCCGTCCCTTCAAAAGTTCGTTCAATCCTTTCTGCAAAAGCAGTTCCGTCTCTGTATCAATGCTCGAAGTCGCCTCATCTAAGATCAGGATCTTCGGATCTGCAAGCAGTGCCCTTGCAAAGGAAATAAGCTGTCGCTGACCGGCAGAAAGCCTGCTTCCTCTTTCATTCACTTCTGTCTCATAACCGTTTTCCATCTCCATGATAAAATCATGTGCACAGACTGTTTTTGCTGCCCGGATCACTTCCTCATCCGTTGCACTGCGGTTGCCATAGCGGATATTATCCATGATCGTTCCTGCAAAAATAAAGCTGTCCTGCATCATGATCCCCATCTGGGTTCTTAAGGAGTGCAATGTCACCTTCGAGATATCAATGCCATCGATCGTGATCACTCCGGAATCTACATTATAAAAACGGCTGATGAGGTTCACGATCGTGGATTTTCCTGCCCCGGTCGGACCGACGATCGCATACGTTTCACCCGGTTTTGCCGTAAAATTGATATCCTCCAAAATCTTCTGCCCCGGTTCATACCCAAAAGACACATGGGAAAATTTCACTTCTCCCACCACTTCCGGCATCGGGATTGCATCCGGCTCATCCCTGACACCCACCGGCTCATCGATCGTCTCAAAAATCCTCTCAAGATAAGAGATTGCTGTCAAAAGAGAATTGTAAAATCCGGCAAGTGTGTTGATTGGTGCCCAGAAACGCCCAATGTACGCGGTAAATGCGATCAGAACACCGACGGTCAGTGTCATATCCGGTGCTAAAATCCAACGGACACCCAGCACATAGATCAGTGCCGTCGTAAATGTCGAAATAATATCCACGCTCGGTCCCATCGTAAAGTTAAACATTACCGCACGCATCCAGGATTTCCGGTAATTTTTACTTAGGTTATTAAAGATTCCGGTATTCTCATTTTCCCTTACGAAAGACTGCGTCACACGGATTCCATTGATACTCTCCGCAATGTACGCATTTAAGTTTGACTGTTTGTTGCTCTGGATCTGCCATGCCCTGCGCTGTTTTTTCTTGATTAAGATAATCACAAATGCAAGAACCGGCAATCCGCACAGACAGATCAGCGTCAGCCGGACATCGAGTGCAAACATAAACATCAGAATAAAGATCAGGTTGCACAGATCTGTGAATGTGTTGACAATACCATTGCTCAAAAGATCACTTAGGCTGTTCACATAATTGACCACACGCACCTGAATTTTTCCATGTGGTCTGTCATCATAATAGGAAAATGGAAGTTCCTGCAGATGACAGAAAATATCATAGCGGATGTCATGTACGATATTCTGCCCGATCACACTCATGGTCTTGATCTTGATCCGCAGGGAAATACCCGAATAAAGTGCGATCAGCAATGTCGCAATACTGTAAAATGTGATCGATTTCATATCTTTTTCCGGGATGCTGTGATCCATCACATTCTGGAAAAAGATCGGGATCGCCATGGTAAGTGCCGAGGAAGAAAGCATCAGAAGAATAACGCCTGCCATCTTCTTTTTGTAGGGAGCAATGTAACCTGTAAGACGTTTGAGCTGGTTTACATCAAAACTGTCCTCTAATATCTCATCCATATCATATCTGTTTCTTGCCATCTTATTTCTCCCCCTTTCCGTTTAAAATTTCCTGTGGGATCTCGCCATACTGGTTATGGAAAGCCGTCGCGTAATAACCTCCCGCCGCCACTAACTGCTCATGTGTTCCCTGTTCAATGATGCGTCCGTTATCCATGACAAGGATCAGATCTGCATCTCTAATGGAAGAAATGCGGTACGCAATGACAAAGATCGTGCACTTGTTATCTAATTTCTTCAACTGGCTCTGGATATAACTCTCCGTCTCCATATCGACCGCCGATGTCGTATCGTCAAGAATCAGAATCGACGGATCTTTCAGCAGTGCCCTCGCAAGGGAGATACGCTGTTTCTGTCCGCCGGAAAGTCCGACACCGCGCTCACCCACAATCGTATCATATCCATCCGGAAGTGCCTGGATAAAATGATTGGCATCCGCCATGATCGCAGCCTGTTTGACTTCTTCGAACGAACAATTCGGCCTTCCGTATGCGATATTTCCTTCGATCGTATCCGAAAAAAGGAACACATCCTGCATCGCCATGCCGATATTGTCACGCAGGTTATAAAGATCCATGTCGCGGACATTCACACCATCCACAAGCACTTCACCGGAAGTCGTATCATAAAACCGGCAGAGCAGATTCATGATCGTTGATTTTCCAGCTCCGGTAGAACCAATGATGCCGACGGTCTGCCCCGGTTTTACCTTAAAATTGACATCCATGACAATATCTTCGTCATCCGCACGGTAAGATACATTTTTAAACTCGATCTCACCTTTCAGATGTTTCTTCACTACTCCAGATACCGGTGTTTTTACATGCGGCTCTTCACTGTAAGTCGCATAGATTTTCTCCACGGACGTTGTAAAGTTACTGATATCGTTGACCAGCCATCCTGCCTGGCGCAGCGGGTTGTTTAACATCCACAGATAGCCGTTCACCGTCACGAGCTGTCCTAACGTGATCTCTCCCTGAATGACCATATAGCCGCCGTAGAGGATCAGGATGATCGTCAGTGCATAGGAAAGCACCTCAAATATCGGCACATATTTCATCCAGATCTTTGACGCATCGATCTGCGCCGCACGGAATTTATCATTTTCCTTATTGAATTTTTCAATCTCAAAATCTTCTTTTGCAAATGCTTTTACCACACGGTTTCCACTGACATTTTCCTGCACAAACGCATTGAGTGAGGAAAAACAGTCACGGTTGCGCTTGAATGCCGGACGTACCTCTTTTGTCTGACGATAAGTTGCAAATGCAGTAAACGGCAGTACCACAAGCATGGCAAGTGCCAGTTTTGTATTGACGGTAAAGATCATAAGTAGCGCAAACACAAACATCAGCACACTCTGATAAACCATGTAGACCACATACGCCACAAAATGACGGATTGCATCCATATCTCCGGTCTGGCGGCTCATCAGGTCTCCGGTACGTTTCTTATTGTAAAATGCAAAATCTTCCTCTAATAATTTCCGGTAGACTTTGTCTCTCATATCGTATAAAACGCCCTGCGACGCCGTCTCAAATGCGACCTGAAACAGAAAACGCAAGACTCCCATCACGATCGTGACTCCGATCAGACATCCGATAAACGGCATCAGTCTGTCATATTTTCCACCGCTTATGACCTGATCTACGATCTGCCCGGATATGTACGGATTTACCACCGAAAGCACTGATACCGCTGTGGTCAGCAAAATTCCAACTATCATTAATCCCCGGTACTTTTTCAGAAATGAAAAGAACCACTTCATTGGTGTCATAATAACCCTCCTACTCCATTTTCGTTTTTCCTTTCGGATTTTCAGTATAGTACTTCTGGGGTAAAAAGGAATGTACTATCTTGCACCGTTCATGTTATTTTTTGCACCGGAAGGGATGGTTTCTGGTGGAGAATATGTTATACTGTGATGTGGATCACAAAAAGTGTATTTAGACTTTGAAACTGGAAATTTGCGCGAAGCTGGTTTTCATTTTGTTCCATTGTCCGAAAATAAGAAAAACTAAGTATGCCTGCTTTATGCTCTTTCAAAGTGACGTGTACGTCTTAAACGTGCCCTCCATGGCACGTTAAGACTTGCGCTGCCATCCGTGGCAGCACAACACTGTGTATTTACAGGCATACTAAGATTTTCTAATTTTCTCCCAAGTCACAAAAAGATCTCCAGCTTCGCGCAAATTCCCATATTTCACATTTTGACACACTTTTTATGATCCACATCGCATTGTATTTTAAATATAGACAATAAGTTTTTATCGGCGATAAAATGAAGAAATGGAGACCTTACTATGTGCTGTGACAACCGGGAAGAACTGCTTGACCAACTGAATCCTACTTTTTTATTTACCTGGAAAGGCACCCGTCTGAAAGACGAGGAACTCTATCACAGCCATGATTTCATCGAGATGGCTTTTATTTTGTCCGGTCACGGAAGATACCGGATCAATGGCTCTTTGTATGATATCTCCGAGGGCGATATCATTATTTTAAATCCGGGGCAGAAGCATCAGGCACTCTGCACAGACCCTTCCAATCCGGCTACGGAATTTTTTGTTGGATTATGTGACGTCCGTTTTGGGGATTTCCCGGAAAATTATCTGCCGCTGCATTTAAAAGATCTGACATCCGATCCAGCCACACAGTCTCCTATTTTACATACCTCCGGCGAACTGCGCCAGAAGCTGTTTAAGATCTGCACAGCCATGAGCGTAGAAAATGACGTCTGCCGCAGCGGACGTTATATCATGTTGAAAAGTTATCTGATGCAGATGCTGATCCTGCTGCTGCGGGAACAGAGTGAACCGGTAAAAATCAATACCGGCTGCTCTTTTGAATCTACCAGCAAAAAATATGTAGTTGACCAGATCGTAAATTATTTTGAGGATCATTACAGTGAAAAGATTTCTTTAGATCAGATTGCAGAAAATATGTACTTAAGTCCTTTTTATATCTCGCGTATTTTTAAAAGCGAGACGGGCGATACACCAATCCGCCACCTGATTAATATCCGTTTGGAAAAAGCAAAAGAATTGTTAGAAAACGGTTTTGACGGCAGCATTCAGGAAGTCGCAGCCAAAGTTGGCTATGATGACGTCTATCATTTCAGTAAACTGTTTAAAAAACGGTTTGGTATGCCGCCGTCAAAAATCCGCAGATTATTATGATTCATTTAAAAATTTTTTCCAGAAATCTTTCGAGCCTGCGAATTCCAGTTCCTTGCCATTCTGGAATCTTTTACTGATAATGCCATCCTCTC